>SMEP01000256.1_pt1 | contig 14328 bp, 12 predicted proteins | sample 2456231 | NCBI WGS metagenome assembly SMEP01 (sample SAMN10132595, study PRJNA489261) | soil metagenome | isolation source: day1 control-silty clay loam soil ammended with raw manure from dairy cow... | place: USA | collected 2015-05-15
AACCACGCTGGCATGCGCATGAGTCTGGTCTCTCGCGAGTTGATCGCCGACAGTATGGAAGTGGCGGTGCGCGGTCATGCTTATGACGCTTTGGTTGGCCTGGGCGGTTGCGACAAGACACTGCCCGGCACCTTGATGGCCATGGCGCGGCTTAACGTACCCTCGGTTTTCATTTACGGCGGCTCCATGTTGCCGGGCTACTCGCCCGACGGTACTGAAAATACGGTGCTGACCGCCATTGAAGGCGTGGGCCGCTACCAGACCGGGGCGATTTCCCTGGAACAGCTGCACGGCATCGAGCGTACCTGTGCCATGACCGTAGGCTCCTGTCCGGGCCAGTTCACGGCCAACACCATGGGTATGGTGGCCGAGGCCTTGGGCCTGTCCTTTTTAGGTTCTTCGACAACCCCAGCGGTGTACAGCCAACGACACGCGCTGGCTCGCCGTGCGGGTCGACGCGTGATGGAAATTCTGGCTAACGGTGGTCCACTGCCGCGCGATCTCATTACACGCAAGAGCCTGGAAAACGCCACTGCCGCTGTCGCCGCTACCGGCGGATCGACCAATGTGGCTTTGCATATTCCCGCTATTGCGCACGAAGTGGGCATTCGTTTCACCACGGACGATATGGCCGAGGTGTTTAACCGCACGCCATTGATTGCCGACTTGCAGCCCGGTGGCCGTTATTTGGCACGTGATCTGGACGTGATCGGCGGCGTGCCCGTGGTATTTAAGGCACTGCTGAAAAGCGGCCACCTGCACGGCGATGCACTGACCATTACGGGTGAAACCCTGGCAGAGGCCCTGGAGAGTTTCCCCGACGTCGATGGTCGCATCGTACGCAGTAGCGATCAGCCTATCCATGCATCGGGTGGTCTGGTCGTACTCAAGGGCAATCTGTGTCCCGATGGTGCATTGCTGAAAATTGCTGGCCTGAAGTCTCTTGTTTTTGAAGGTCGCGCACGCGTTTTTGAAACTGAAGAAGACTGTATGGCGGTGGTGTCCAAGCAAGCTTACGAGGCGGGCGATGTACTGATCATTCGCAACGAAGGCCCCAAAGGTGGCCCCGGTATGCGCGAGATGTTAAGCGTTACCGCCGCGATCTACGGTCATGGCAATGGCGAGAAAGTGGCGCTGCTGACGGATGGCCGTTTTACCAACGAGGGGGCAGTAACCCATTCGGGTGCTGCTGAATGGCCGCAAGAAGAGAACGAGGACGACTGAAATGCAACTCGGTTTTTGCGGTTTAGGATTAATGGGCGCTGCGATGGTGCAGCGTCTGCTCAAGGCGGGCCATGAGGTCAAAGTCTGGAACCGTTCCAGAGAAAAGGCCGAGCCGCTTGCGGCGCTGGGCGCTCAGGTCGTGGACACTCCACGCGAAGCTGCTGAAGGCGCGGATGGTGTCCTGTTATGTCTGTTCGACGCCAAGGCGGCAGAGGCCGTGGTGTTCGGTGCCGACGGGGTCGCTCAGGCAGCGGGGCTTAAATGGGTGGTGGATCATTCCAGCATCGACCCAGAAGCAACCCGCCGCCTGGCCGCTCGTTTGGCGCAACACGGTGGGGCTGATTGGATTGACGCCCCGGTTTCCGGGGGCATTCCGGGCGTGGAAGCCGGTACCCTGGCCATCATGACAGGCGGTAGTGAAACGCATATGCCCGAGGCCGAGGCTGCCATGCGCGCCTATGCCGGCAATATCACGCACATGGGGCCGTCCGGTGCAGGGCAGGCAACCAAGCTGTGTAACCAGGCTATCGTCGCCACCTCGATTGCGGCGCTGGCTGAAGCGATTGGTTTCGCCCAACGCAATAACATCAATGTAGACAAGCTGGCACCCGCGCTGGCGGGCGGCTGGGCAGACTCTAAGCCTTTGCAGATCTTCGCCCCTCGCATGATAGAGGCTCAAGCAAAAAGTATTGGCGCTCTCTCGACCATGCTCAAGGATATGGATACCTTGATCGCCAATGCTCAACAAAGCGGTGCGCCTATGCCTGTGGCGGCAAGCGTGCAGCAAATGTTACGCGTGGCAAGCGCGATGGGGCTGGGGCAAGCTGAAGTCTCTGCGGTAATTAGCGTGGTCCTGCCTGAGCAGCGCGAGGCCTTTCTTCGACAGATAGACGGTTAAGGCAGGCGACCCCATGCAACTTTCCGCTAACCTCAGCTGGCTGTATCGGCATCTGGACTGGAGCGAACGCTTTGAGGCTGCGGCGGCCGATGGTTTCCAGGGTGCCGAGATTTTGTTGCCCTACGACCATCCTCCCGCTTGGTACGCCCGCCAATTGCACGCTGCAAAACTAGAGCTGACACTGATCAATACGCCGATAGGCGATGGGCAGGGCAGGCTGGGCTGGGCGGCGGTTCCCAACGCACAGCCGCAGTTCCACGAAGCGTTTGATCGCGCCCGCGCTGTTGCGCAGGCAACTGGGTGTCGTCGTATCCATGTCATGGCCGGCTATGTGAGCGGCTTGGAGCAGGAGGCGTGCCTGACTACCTTGCTCAATAACCTGGAACACGCTCTGGCCTTGGCCGAAACCGACGATTTGGTGCTGACGCTGGAGGCACTGAATCGCAGCGATATGGCGGGGTACTTCTATCACCTGCCCGAGCAGGCGATAGCGGTGCTGAAGCATTTCAATACCCCGCGCCTGCGGCTGCAATTTGATTATTACCACTGCGTCAAAGAAAGTCTGGACGTATCTGCCAGCGTTGTGGCCTGTGCCCCCTGGATAGGGTATGTACAGATCGCTGGCGCTGACGGGCGCTATGAGCCTGATCTTGCTCAGCATGGTTTGCTTGAGGGCCTAAGCGCCTTGCCGACTTTGGGTTACGACAGCTGGTTGGGCTGCGAATATCAGCCTCGCGGACTACCGTCAGAAGGCTTGTCCTGGTGCCAGCCCTTGCGTGATCGTGGGGTGCTGGACACAGCACATCGTCACAATGACGCCGCTGCCAGCTTTCAGGCCGCTGGGAGATAAGCCATGAAACATGTCTTGATTACCGGCGCCAACGGCTATATCGGGCAAGCGCTTGCCCGTGCGGCGGTTAACCGCCTTGCCGCTAATGAGATTCAAAGCCTGACGCTGACTGATCTTGCCTTTGAGGATCAACGCTATCACCAGGTGCCCGGCGTGCGCTGCATCAGCGGTGATCTATCCGACAAGGCCGTGCTGGAAACGGTTCTGACGCCCGCGCCGGATACGGTTTTCCATCTGGCTTCGGTGACCAGTCGGCTGGCCGAAGAGAATTTCGCATTGGGTCTGCGCGTCAATATCGACGGCACAATTGGCTTGTTTGAACACCTGCGTCAACAAGGGCAGTGCCCTGTCGTGGTGTATGCCAGCAGTATCGGCGTCTTTGGTACCCCCTTGCCCGAGCAGGTGAGCGACGACACACCAGTCGCACCCACCTTAAGTTATGGCACACAAAAGCGGATGGTGGAGCTGTTGCTCGCCGATTACAGCCGCCGTGGTTTTCTGGATGGTCGCTCGGTTCGCCTTCCAACGGTGGTCGCCAGACCTCTTACTGCCGAAACGGCGCTGTCCTCATTTGCCAGTTCCTTGATTCACGCCCTGGCCGCAGGCAGTCCCTACGACTGTCCCATCGGACTGCAGGGGTGGATGTGGCTGCTTTCCTTACCAGCTTGCGTCCGACATCTCCTGATGGCTGCGACGATTGACACCGCCCGGCTTCCTGCTGGCCGGGTGTGGAATCTTCCCGCTCAACGCCTTCAGGTCGCAGACCTGGTTCAGGCAGCGAAAACCCGCTATGGCTTGGGGGCCGATGCGGGCTTGCGCTTCCAGTCCAACCCCCAGTTTGAACAGCAGTTTGCCCAGTGGCCGCCCTTAACGACCTCGATCGCCACGCAGCTGGGTATGCATCACGACGGCGATGTCACTACTTTGATTGAACAGGCCCTTGTTTCCTGAACGGCCTACTTAACTATACCTATAACTATCTACCACCACATAAGGATCTCCCCATGAAGAATCGATGGATTTCTCGCCTGTTGGGTATCGCCTTAACGAGCCTGGTTGTTGCGGCTGGCCCCGCGAAAGCGGACAAACCTGTGGAGCTGACCTTCTCGGCCTGGATTCCGCAAACGCATGTCCTGGTGGCTAACTTCATGAAGCCTTGGGCCAACGAGGTGGAGCAGGCCACCGAAGGGCGCGTCAAGATCAGCTTCCTGACAAAACCCGTCACCAACCCGGTCGGGCACCTGGATGCAGTACGTAATGGCATCGTCGATCTGGCCTTTATTTCGTACTCTTATTACCCGGGCAACTTCGATTTAATGAAATTCGCTATGTTGCCTTTTTCGGGCAATAGCGCTGAGTCGACCTCGCTGGCTGCTTGGAATATCTATGATAAGTACCTGCAAAATGCCAAGGAGCATCGCGGCATCAAGTTGCTCGGCATTTATGGTCACGGCCCAGGCAGTGTCTATACAACAGCCAAACAGGTACAGAACATTGAGGATTTCGATGGCCTCAAGCTACGTATAGGTGGCGGCATGCAAGCTGACCTGTCCAAAGCGCTTAACGTTAATGCGGTTGTGAAACCTGCTTCTGAGTCATATGAACTCTTGAGCACGGGCGTGGTGGATGGGGTGCTGTTCCCGCCTGAGTCCGTCGCTTCTTTCCGTTTAGATACGGTGGTCAAACATGCGACGGTTTTCCCTGGCGGACTCTATGCGGATCTGCACGGCATCATCATGAATCCAAGCGCTTTTGATCGTCTGTCTGAAAAAGACCGCGAGATCGTGATGAGCCTGTCCGGTGAGCATATTGCTCGCATGGGGGGCAAAGCCTGGGGTGATGCCGATGTCGCCGCCATGAAAACTCTGGAGGAACACAATGTGCAGCTCCATCCTGCCAGTGATGAACTCATCGCCGCCGTCAAAGAGCGTACTGCGCCGTTCGAACAAGCATGGCTAACTGCGGCTAAGGCCAAGGGCATCGATGGGCCTGCTGTGTTGGCAGAGTTCCGCGCCGACCTTAAAGCGCAGGAAAGCGGTAATTGATCAGCGCATCCAGACTGTCTTGAACCTGCTGCGCGCCTTGTGCGCCAGCAGCCCCGGAGCTACAAATCATGAACTCCTTTCTCTCTTTATTAAGAGCGGGTCTTCGACGTCTGACCGAGTTATGCATCGCCTCGCTGGCCTTGCTGACCCTGGGTGACGTGTTAGGGCGTTATATCTTCAATGTCTCGGTCATGGGCGCGGTAGAACTCACCGAAATACTCATGGTGGGTGTCATCTTCTGCGGCATCGTATTTGCCACCATGGAGCGCGAACACATTGTTGTGGATCTGGTGCCCATTCCTGGTGGGGAGAAGGGCGCTCGTGTTGTCCACGTCTCAAGCCACTTGTTGGTGGCGGGGATCAGTGCCCTGTTGGCGATGGTGAGTTGGACGCAAGCCGAGTCGGCTGCCGAGTACGCCGACCAGACGACCTTGCTGGGGTTACCGCTGGCTCCGGTTGTTTATTTCATGAGCATCATGTTGTTCATCAACACAATCGTGGAGTTGAGTCAGCTCCGCCGAGACTTGCGCACAGACACGACACATCAGGAAGAAGAGGCAACGAATGATTGAAGCGCTTATTGGCTTTGCAGCCATGCTCCTCTTGATCTTCCTGCGCGTGCCGGTGGCGTTTTCCATGGCCTTGGTGGGATTCATCGGCGTTGGCATCATGCGCAACTGGCCCTCTGCCTATGCGATGACGGGTGCAGTGGTTCGTGAAAGCGGTTTTCAGTATCTGTTGTCGGTGCTGCCGCTGTTCATTCTGATGGGTAATTTCATAACCCAAGCCAAGTTGTCCAAAGAACTCTATGCCGCCGCGTATGCGTTCTTAGGCCATAGAAAAGGCGGGTTGGCCATGTCCACCGTTGTGGCCTGTGGGGGCTTCGGTGCGGTTTGCGGCTCCAGCCTGGCCACTGCCGCCACCATGTCCAAGGTGGCCTATCCTGAAATGCGCAGGCTGGGTTACAGCCGTGCGCTGGCCTCTGGTTCGATCGCTGCTGGTGGCACGCTTGGTATCTTGATACCGCCTTCAATCGTCATGGTCGTCTATGCCATCCTGACCGAACAAAGCATAGGCAAGATGTTTGCCGCCGGCATTATCCCGGGTCTGCTGGCCATCGGGTTTTATCTAGTGGCGGTAAGGTGGACGATATGGCGTGACCCAACAGCGGGGCCTCCCGGTGAGCGGATGAGCTGGAAGGAGCGTCTGCGTGCGCTGCGTGATGTTTGGGGGGTGCTGGTGCTGTTCATCATCGTCATGGGTGGCATCTATGGCGGGATCTTCAGTTCTACCGAAGCGGCCGGGATTGGTGCTTGTGGCGCCTTCTTGTTCGCTCTGCTGCGTCGCCGCTTGACCTGGCGGGTGCTCTCCACCGTTCTGGTTGAGTCTGCCCGTACCACGGGCATGCTGTTCATGGTGCTGATCGGTGCTTTGCTGTTTTCCAGCTTCATCAATTTCACCTCCATGCCCGGCGACTTGCAAGACTGGGTGCAGCAATTCGACATGAGCCCGATCGTGGTAATTCTGCTGATTTGTGCGATTTACATCGTTCTGGGCAGCGTGTTGGAAAGCATGTCCATGGTCTTGCTGACAGTGCCTATTTTTTACCCGCTGGTGCAGCACCTGGGCTTTGACTTGATCTGGTTCGGCATCATCGTGGTGGTAGTCACAGAAATCAGCTTCATCACGCCACCCGTGGGCATGAACGTGATGGTCCTGAAAAGCCTGCTGCCCGATGTGAAGATGCAGACACTGTATCGGGGCGTCATCCCCTTCGTGGTAGCCGACATTTTCCGCCTGGCCGTGCTCTTGGCTTTCCCAGTCATTTCGCTGCTGCTGCCAAGATACCTTGGATAAGCAAAAAAGGATTTCAAACATGATTATCGACCAAAGAACCTACACCATTCCGACCGGTTTGCTGCGCGATTTCTTGTCGCTGTATGCGGTGGAAGGGCGTGCCGTACAAATCGAGCATCTGGGGGCTTGCCATGGTTACTACACTACCGAAGTTGGGGAGCTGAATCAGGTAGTGCATCTGTGGGCCTACGAGGATATGGCGGACCGCGAGGCCCGTCGCAGCGCGCTGGAAGCTGATCCCCGTTGGCTGGCCTATCGCCGCAAAGCCTCCGCAGCAGGCCATGTTGTACGTCAGAGCAATGCGCTTCTTAAACAAGTGGATTTTGACGTTTTTACAAGCGAGTCCTGATCATGAGCCAGAAAATTCTTCAAGCATGTCCCTTGCCACCGCCTTTGGCAGCCAAATTGCCCTCCTTGTGTCAGACCGAGCTGCTTAGCGATGCCCCTGACCAAGCCGCTTTTTTGCGTGAGCGTGGTGGCGAGTTCACCGTACTGATCACCACCGGGACACAGGGGGCGGACAAGGCACTGATTGATGCGCTGCCTAACCTGCAGGCTATTTGCAGTCTGGGCGTGGGCTACGATGCTATCGACCTGGATGCAGTCCGCGCGCGTGGCGTGATGCTGAGCAATACCCCGGACGTTCTTAACGATTGTGTGGCCGACCTGGCTATAGGTCTGCTCATTGACGTGGTGCGTGGCATTTCTGCTTCTGACCGCCACGTCAGACGCGGCGACTGGCCCCGTGTTGGCCCCACAATGCCAAGCACGCGTGTCAGTGGCAAGCGCCTGGGTATGTTGGGCATGGGCCGCGTCGGCCAAGTCATTGCGCGGCGTGCGATTGGCTTCAATATGGAGATCCGCTACCACACGCGCACGGCAAAACCTGAACTTCCCTGGCAGCACGAGCCTTCACTTATCGCCTTGGCGCAATGGTGTGATTTCCTCATCGTGGCTTGCCCAGGCAGTCCGGAAACCTTCCATTTAGTCTCTGCCGAGGTGTTGAAAGCCTTAGGGCCCAACGGCTACCTCGTCAATGTCGCCCGCGGCTCGGTCGTAGATGAACAAGCGTTGGTCGCCGCGCTGGGAAGCGGCCAATTGGGCGGTGCCGGCCTGGATGTGTTTGAGAACGAGCCCGAAGTGCCTGCCCAATTGCTGAGCAATGAGCGAGTGGTCGTGTTGCCGCATGTAGGTAGCGCAACTCGTGAAACCCGTGCAGCCATGTGCCAGTTGGTGTTGAGTAATGTGGAGGGCTTTCTCTCGGAAGGGCGTCTTGTTACGCCGGTCGAGTTATAAGGCTGGCGTCCGGCCTAATACTGACCCCAAGCCTTTGTCACCTGGTGTGTAAACTGCCCAGCTTATGGAGGGCCACAGTTTTTGCTCCCTCAATGACGACCACATACTGGGTTTGAAGATTGCTCGCATCGCTGACGACGCCCCAGGTATAACAACAAAGCCAGACAAGCATATCTTGTCTGGCTTTGTGTTTTTAAGCCTTTTGATACACCAAGGTCGGATTGTCGAAGTAGTTGCGTGTCAGCTTGAACACTACAGGGCTGAGTAGCAATACGGCAATCAGGTTGGGAATAGCCATCAGGGCATTAAGCGTATCGGCTACTAGCCACAAGCTGCCCAGATCCAGACCAGGGATGGTACCCACGGGAATGGCCACAATCCATATCAATCTGAAGGGTAGGTTGGAGCGCTCGCCAAATAAAAACTGCGCGCATTTTTCACTATAAAAACTCCAGCCGATAATAGTGGTGAATGCGAAAACGGCGATACCGATACTGACGACGTACTGTCCCACCACACCCAAACTTAATGAAAAGGCGTGAGCAGACAAGGAAGCACCATTCTCGCCGCTTTGCCAAGCCCCTGTCACGATGATGACCAGACCGGTAATGCTACACACCACAATGGTGTCCAGAAAGGTCCCCAACATGGCAATTGTGCCTTGGCGAATGGGGTTGTCTGTTTTTGCGGTCGCGTGGGCGATGGGGGCGCTGCCCAGGCCAGCCTCGTTGGAGAAGATACCTCGGGCCACCCCGTAGCGAATAGCCGCCCAGACTGTTGCGCCCAAAAAGCCACCGCTAGCTGTGCTGGGATTGAAGGCGTGATAGAAAATCAGTGAAAAGGCGTCGGGAATATGCTCCACGTTCAAGGCCAACACGATCAGGCCGCCACCGACATAGAAAACGGCCATGAAAGGCACCAACCTGCCAGCCACCTCGCCGATACGCTTGATTCCGCCAATGAGCACCATGCCAACCAGCACGGCAATGATCAAGCCGGTAGCCAGGGAAGGCATGTTAAAGGTTGATTGCAGGACATCGGCGACGGAGTTGGATTGGATCGTGTTGCCAATACCAAAGCCGGCCAGCATTCCGAATACTGCAAATATCACACCCAGCCATTTCCAGTTCTTGCCCAGCCCATTTTTGATGTAATACATGGGCCCACCTACGTAGTGGCCCTTGTGGTCCACTTCGCGGAAATGGACGGCCAAGCTGGCTTCACAAAACTTGGTTGCCATACCCACCAACGCAATCAGCCACATCCAGAACATGGCCCCAGGCCCACCGAAGTAGATAGCGGTGGCCACACCGGCAATATTCCCTGTTCCGATAGTGGCAGACAGCGCCGTCATCAAGGCATTAAAGGGGCTGATATCACCTTGCTCGGTGCTTTTGCGACCTTTCCAGAGCATTTTGAAACCGTAGCCCAATTTACGCTGCGGAATAAACCGTAAACCGAGCGTTAAAAAGACTCCTGTTCCCGCTAACAGCAATAGCATGGGTGGTCCCCATACCACGGCATTGATCTGATTAACAAAGGCTATTAATCCATCCATATATCTGGTCCTCTCAGGCTGAATAAGTCAAGATTGAGTTATTAAAACACCGCTTGTGGCAGTGCCGTGAGAAACCAATGCTTTTTATAAGGCTGCTTAAAGCATTAAGGCCCCCTCCTCTTGCCAGTAGTCGATGCAATGGCAAAACTGACGAGCAGAATGTAGATATGCCATCGCGTTTCACTGGCGATGTTGTCAGCCAGTGAAAACAGCTGGCGCGCTGTGTGTTCCAAGCAGATCAAGTTGTTATGATTGCGTGTAAGTGGCTGATATAACGGGAGTAACTTGCTAAGAAGCAAGGAATGGAGCCAGGGAATACACACATCAGCAATCAGGTTTTTGATTATTTTGGGTCAACAGGGCGCTGGCCATACCGCTGGCGCAACGACCCCATCTGTCCTGTGACCTGAGAGCTTGATCCACAGAGATCAATTGGAAATTGATTGTCTATGGTCCCCTTCGGTGGGCAATTGAATGCCTCTCTCCAGATTGTCTTCACATTACGATTCTTTTGCCTGAGAGTTTCCGGGGCGGTTGCTCCTTCGGCGTTTTGCAATTAAGCAAAAACTCTTTCATAACGTGTTTAAAAACGACTGGCAAATGATAGAGGCTTCCAATTCGGGTCAATATAAGAATTAACCCGCTGCGGGTTATTGCCCATCGATTTTTTCTGTTCTTTACTATTAGCCTTATTTACCCGTTCTTCTGAGAGGTGCCCGTATAGACGACGGCGGCTTAAAGGTTGAGCTCAAGGCCAGCTTGAGACCCAGGTCGACATTCCAGTAAGTCGGTTGGCGTCCGGGCACCTAATAAAGTCATGGTTCGGGCGAGTTCCTGGGCCATGAGATCAAGTACATGGGTGACGCCTCGTTCGCCGGCCTGTGCCAGTCCATAGACAACAGCTCGGCCCAGAAATACCCCTTTTGCGCCATAAGAGAGGGCCTTGGCTACGTCGGACCCTCGGCGAAAGCCGCTGTCAACAAAGACGGGCAGGCGTGTCTGGATAAGGTCCATGATGCCGGGCAGGGCGCTGATACTGGAAGGAGCACAGTCTAATTGTCGTCCACCATGATTGGAGACGATCAACCCATCCAATCCATAACGTAGAGCCTGGCGAGCATCCTCAGGATGGAGCACGCCTTTAATCAGTAAAGGGCCGTCCCATTTGGATCTGAGCCAGGCAATGTCTTCCCAGATCAGGCTGCGATCCATGCTACGTGCCAATAGTGCGGCCTGTGCTTGTGTCGAGGTGGTTCCTTTAGCCGGCATCAAATTGACGAATTGAGGTTGGCCGGCCAAGGCCTGGCGCAATAGCCATCGCGGGCGAGATAGCATGTCCAGCAGTATTCGCGGACCAGGGCGAAATGGCAGCTTGAAACCATGACGTATGTCTTTTTCCCGATACCCGCCCACAGGAACATCGACGGTTAGCACCAGCGCTTCAAAACCCGCTTGGCGGGCTCGATCCAGGATGGCGTTGGCCATACCCCTGTCTTGCATGACATATAGCTGCATCCAACAAGGCCCATCACAGGCTTCTCGCACTTGCTCCAAAGGGCTGTTGGAGGCGGTTGAAAGAATATAGGGCAGGCCCGACTTGGCGGCTGCACGGGCGGCCAGCACGTCGCCATCCGGTCGTACAACGTCAATCAAACCGACTGGGGCGATGCCAAAGGGCGCGGCCCAGGTCCGATCAAACACGGTAGTCTGCATTGATAGCTGCGACGTATCGCGCAAGCTGCGTGGGGTCAGCGTGAGATTGCCCAGGTCGAGCTGATTGCGTTTCAGGCAGGCCTCATCCTCCGCTCCTCCTGCTACATAGTCATAGACAAAGCGGGGCAGACCGCGCTGTGCCGCGATACGATAATCTTCAAGATTGAGCTGCATGAGTCATACCTTTTTACCAGATGCTGAGCTTGCACAGCTCAGGTGGTTTAATTGTTTAGGTATGAAGTATATGGCTGGGAAATGGTCTCACAAAGACAAAATTATCAACATGCAAGCTGCCATGTCTTCGTGGCATCCCAAATTACCGATAAGCTGCCACAGCATCAGGCATTTGGAGCCGAGTTAAAGCCCTTAGAGTGCTACTAGCTAAAACGGACCTAGAGGCCATAATGTCCGATGTTGGCAGTCCGCAGAAAAGCAAAACGCCACCCGGTTAGGGGTGGCGTATGTGCTTGATAACTTTGGTGCCGGCTAAAGGAGTTGAACCCTCGACCTTCGCATTACAAGTGCGCTGCTCTACCAACTGAGCTAAGCCGGCGAATTGACGATTATAGCCGGGTTTTTTGTGAACAGGCAATCCCTGAAAAAAAATATTCCTGTGCCTTGCTCGGAGCGACCTTAGCCAATAGATGGATTTTGGTTATAAGAGCATGATGAAAATGTCGTTTTAAATGCCTTTTTCCCTATCCATAATCTGATCTATCCAAGCTGCGCTTATATAGATAGCACAAGCTGCGCTTATATAGATAGCAAGCAAACGAACATCAGTGACGGGCACAGGATGCCGCGTCAGGGAACTTTGGGGAACACCATGAAATTGAAGTCTGTTGTTGGCTCTGCCTTGTTGTTGGCATCGTTGCTGGGTGGCACGGCCAGTGCCCAGGTTTCGTTGCTGAATGCCTCTTTTGACGTGGCTCGCGAAACCTTTGCGGCGATCAACCCCAAGTTTGTTGAACACTGGAAAGCCACCACGGGCGAGGACATCAAGATTGACCAGTCCTTTGCCGGTACGTCCCGTCAGGCTCAGGATATTATCCAGGGCAAGAAAGTGGATACGGTTACGTTCAACCAAGTCACTGATATCGAGTTTTTGGCCCAGCGCGGCGCGGTCGCCAAGGATTGGGCCAGTCAATTCCCGAACAACAGCTCGCCTTACTACAGCACCATCGCTTTCCTGGTACGCAAGGGCAATCCCAAGAACATCAAATCTTGGGATGATCTGGCCCGCGACGATGTGAAGCTGGTGTTCCCGAACCCCAAGACCTCGGGCAACGCACGTTATACCTACCTGGCCTCCTGGCTGTACGCTCACGACGCTTTTGCGGGTGACGAAGCCAAGATCAAAGAGTTTGTCGGTAAGGTGCTGGGTAATGTAGAGAGTTTCCCTACGGGTGGTCGTGGCGCTACCGTGGCTTTTGCCCAGAACGGGCAGGGCGATGTCTTGCTGACCTTTGAATCCGAAGTGATCAATATTGCGGCCAGCGAAGAGTTCAAGGGTAGCGAGCTGCAAGTGGTGGTGCCACCTGTCAGCGTTCTGGCTGAATTCCCCGTTGCCGTCGTGGATCGGGTAGTGGACCAGAAGGGCACTCGCAAGGAAGCAACCGAATATCTGAAGTTCCAGTACACCCCCGAGATCCAGCGCTTGCTGGCTGGCTTTAACTATCGCGTGACTGATCCTGCCGTGGCCAAAGAATTTGAGTCCAAGTATGCGCCGGTCAAGCTGATCAATCCTACCGATGTATTGGGCTCCTGGACTGATATTCAAAGCCGTCACTTTGCAGCGAACGGAGTATTGGACCAGTTGCTGGCCAAGTAACTCATGAGTCGTACTCTTGTGGGCGAGGCGCAGGATTCCGGGGCGAAGACTGCGCTAAAGCCTATCTTCTTTCTGCGCCGCCCCGTCATGCCAGGCTTTGGGCTGAGCTTCGGCTTTAGCGTCCTGTACCTGTCCATTATTGTGTTGCTGCCTTTGTCGGCCTTGTTCATGTACGTCAGTGACATGAGTCTGGCCGACTATTGGCGTGCGGTCACCGACAGGCGGGTGGTCAGCAGCTATCGGGTCACCATTAGCGCCGCCTTTTACTCCACCGTGATTGCCAGCGTGGTGGGTTTCATCATTGCCTGGATTATTACGCGCTTTGAGTTCCCGGGACGTCGCTTGATCGATGCCTTGGTGGATCTGCCGTTTGCCTTGCCCACTTCTGTTGCTGGTTTGACCTTGGCAACCCTGTTTGTGCCCGGTGGCTGGTTTGGTCAATTCCTGCCCGAGGGGTGGAAGGTGGCCTATCAGTACCCCGGTATTGTGCTGGCCATGACCTTCACGAGTCTGCCTTTCGTTGTTCGCATTGTGCAGCCCGTGATTGAAGAGCTGGGCGCGGAATACGAGGAAGTTGCCCACACGCTGGGTGCCAGTGGCTGGCAGACCTTTAGCAAGGTTGTATTTCCACCGCTGATCCCTGCTTTGGTGACAGGGGCTTCCCAGGCCTTTATTCGTAGTCTGGGTGAGTTTGGTGCGGTGATCATGATTGCTGGCAACATCCCCTTCAAAACCGAAGTGTCGTCCTTGATGATTTTTGTGCGCTTGCAAGAATTCAATTACCCGGCGGCAGCGGCCATTGCCTCGGTAATCCTGATCGCCTCCTTACTGCTCTTATTCACCTTGCAGCTGGTACAGAATCGCTTGTTGGGTTGGCAGCGGAGGGCGCCATGAGAAAAAAACCTAAAAGCACGGCTGACCGCTTGATCCTGGCCTTGGGCGTTGTATTGGTGCTGGGGCTGTTAGTCGTGCCCTTGCTGCTTATTTTTTCCAAAGCCTTGGGCGATGGCTTGCCCGCCTTGTGGAGCAATCTGCAAGAAGACTATATGTTGCATG
>SMEP01000163.1_pt1 | contig 14300 bp, 9 predicted proteins | sample 2456231 | NCBI WGS metagenome assembly SMEP01 (sample SAMN10132595, study PRJNA489261) | soil metagenome | isolation source: day1 control-silty clay loam soil ammended with raw manure from dairy cow... | place: USA | collected 2015-05-15
AAGCCAGCACAGGGATGATCATCATCATGCTTTGCACGATAGACAGGGTAACCATCCACTGCGGCACCGGACCGCCGACCAAGTGGTGACCACCGACCTGGCCGTAGAAAAATGCCAGCCCCCAGAAACCCACCAGAGACAGGTTGTAGGAGCTGATAGGCTGACCAATGATCTTAGGCAGGAAGTAGTACACCGAGGCCAGAGCCATAGGGGTATAGAACAGACCCAGCACGTTGTGGCCAAACCACCAGTTCATGGTTGCTTGCTCAACACCCACGTGTACGGCAGGCAGGTTGCCGACCAGGAACAGGATGGGGAACCAGAACAACGCTGCACCCATGTACCACACCGACACATACAGGTGGTGAACACGACGGTTCTGCAAGGTAAAGACCAATGGCAAGGCAGCCAAAGCTCCACCAATAACCATCAGGATATCAACCTGCCAAGGCATTTCCAGCCATTCCATACCGTCGGTGATACCCATCGCGATACATGTCAGACCGATAGCCAGGCCAATATTCCACAAGATCCCACCGGCGATGGCATAACGCGCACCGATCAAAGGAGTCTTGAGCAAACGAGGCAGCATCCACATGGCAACGCCGAAAGCGGCCATCGGAGCCCAGCCATAAGCCACACCGTTCAGGTGCAGCGTACGCATGCGACCAAAAGTCATCCAGGCGTGTTGCGTCAAGAATTCGGGATCGTGCAGCTTGATGGAGCTGATCAGACCTGCTGTCGAGGCGAAAATCAGCCACAACACCGCACAGGCCAGCAAAATGAACGTAACCTTAGCGGAGGAGCGGTCGGCTTCTACGCGTTCTGCCAATTCAAGGCTCAGCGCCTGACGATCTTCAGCAGAAATCGTCTTGCGACCCATTTCTTCTTGAAGTGCCTGACGTTGCTCAGGGGTGGCGGAGGGGTCATCTACCTGCCCGATTTCGCCTTTGGAGAAGATCTCGCGCGAAGCAGCGGGGCTGTGGTCAAAGAAGTTACGGCGTAACGACCAGATGAAAACAAAGAGTCCTGTAACGGACAATATGAAAGCTAGTAGCAGTATTGAAACGGTATTCACAATGATCCAGGCCTGGTTAATGTGAAGCTGCCAAGCAGCTCGGCGGCACTTGACGCGTCGCAGATCGAAAGAGCATGGACGCAAAAAATCTGCGACTGCCTAGGTCGCGAGAGCCGTCATGTTAAAACACCCGCTTGTTACGCCTGAATAAAGCCCCCATGGAAAGCAAGGTTTATTGCGACAAAACAAATACGAGCACGACATTTTTTGGTATACGGGCGACAGACATTATAGGCGAGGGTAAACCCCTGTGACATATCTGTTTCAAAATGCCGAGTACCGATACGAATTTTATCCTAGGACAAATAACAAAACCAGTTAAAACCTTACAAAGTGAGAGTTTCTTGCTGGATTTGTCTATATGAAATCTCATATACGACCGCGAGCCTGCGCCCCCAGCAGATGCAACAAAATATTGATTCGGCTTTGCATAGCCCCACAGCCTATCTATAGACGCTGCAGTGGCCGCATCAAAAAAGTACAATCACCACTATCAATCTACTGACGAGTCTTCGCTCGCACTGCAAACAAAGGAACTGAGATGGAATGCACAATCGACTGGGGCGGCAAAGACGGAATGTTGTTCATTGCCCGTACTGGCAGCGGTCATGTGACGGCCATGGACGGTGCCCCCGAAGGCGGTGGCAATAATCTGGCCCCTCGCCCCATGGAAATGCTGTTGACCGGTGCGGGTGGCTGCGCAGCCTATGACGTGGTGTTGATTCTTAAGCGTGGTCGTCACGACATTAGCGGCTGCCAGGTCAAACTGACGGCCGAACGTGCAGATACCGACCCCAAGGTCTTCACCAAGATTCATTTCACCTTTGTGGTGACTGGCAAAGATCTGCCCCAGGCAGCGGTTGAGCGCGCGGTACAACTGTCACACGACAAATACTGCTCGGCGTCGGCCATGCTGGGCAAAACGGCCGAGATCACCTATTCCGTCGATATTCAGCAAGCCTGAGGCCCCTATGTCCCTCTATCCCTACGAAGACCTGCTGCGCCTGGTCTACACCCAAGGCACTCCCAAAGGGGATCGCACCGGCACCGGCACGCATTCGGTATTTGGTCATCAAATGCGCTTCGATCTATCGCAGGGCTTCCCGATGATCACCACCAAGAAGCTGCATACCCGCAGCATCTTTATCGAGCTGCTCTGGTTTTTGCGTGGTGAGTCCAATGTGCGCTGGCTGCAGGAACGTGGCGTATCCATCTGGGACGAATGGGCCGATGAAAATGGCAATCTGGGTCCGGTCTATGGTGTGCAATGGCGCTCCTGGCCCACGCCCGATGGCCGTCACATCGACCAGATCAGCCAATTAGTGGAACAGATCCGCAAGAATCCCGATTCGCGCCGCCTGATTGTGTCGGCCTGGAACGTGGCCGATGTTAGCCAGATGGCCCTGCCCCCTTGCCATGCTCTGTTCCAGTTCTACGTGGCCGACGGCAAACTGTCTTGCCAGCTCTACCAGCGCAGTGCGGATATTTTCCTGGGTGTGCCCTTTAATATTGCCAGCTATGCCCTGCTGACCCACATGATGGCCCAGCAATGTGATCTGGAAGTGGGTGACTTCATCTGGACAGGCGGCGACTGCCATCTGTATTCCAACCACTTCGAGCAAGCCGAATTGCAGCTGTCGCGTGAGCCACGCCCCTATCCTAAACTGACGATCAAGCGTAAACCCGCCAGTCTGTTCGATTACGAATACGAAGACTTCGAGATCACCGACTACGATCCTCACCCCCACATCAAGGCGCCTGTTGCCGTATGAGCTCTACCCCATCCATCCGTCTGGTCGTTGCCTATGCCGCCAACCGCTGCATTGGCAAAGACAATGATCTGCCTTGGCGCCTGCCCTCCGATCTGCAGCATTTCAAGCGCATGACCATGGGTTTACCCATCATCATGGGTCGCAAGACTTGGGAATCCCTTGGCCGTCCTTTGCCAGGACGTCCCAATCTGGTGATTAGCCGTAATGCGGATTACCAAGCTGAAGGCGCCCAGGTTTTCACCAATCTGGACGATGCCCTGGCCGCCTGCCCCGGCTTTGAAACCGCTTGTGTGATTGGTGGGGAGCAACTGTTCCGACTGGCTTTGCCAGTCGCACAGGAACTGATCGCCACGGAGATCAAAGCAGATGTGGAGGGCGACACCTTCTTTCCAGAGCTGCCCGTTGGGCAATGGCAAGAAGTGGAGCGCCTGCCACAACCCGAGGAGAATGGCTTTAACTATGACTATGTAACTTACCATCGCCATAGTTGAAAAGCCGCCAGCTTGCAGAGCCCGCGTTCTCTATCCCAGGTCGAATTGACACCTTATCGCCTGATCGACGTTTCGTTTTTCAGCTGAATTTCGCAGAGCAATGTCAAAGCAGATCACCAGGGCATGCGGCCTAGTGCTGATACGTATGGCAGTTGACTTTCATGACCTGTCGAGCATGACCTAGCCATCAGGCCACACTCCATGTCCGCGCCTTCGCGCTGGGACGCAAATAAGAAAAAGGCCTGAGTCCGCTATCACGGACTCAGGCCTTTTCTTTGCATACGATCAAGCCATCTACCTCAAACCCAACTACACGGTATTGGTCATGGGCTTAATTTCCGAGCTTATTCAGCCACTGCGGCGTACGCCGGGCCATCCAGCAAACCTTGCAGGTCGGCCGGATTATCAGCCTTGAGCTTGAAGATCCAGGTATCAAACGGCGCTTCGTTCAGCAGATGCGGCGAATCAGATAAAGCCTGGTTGAACTCCAGTAGTTCACCGGAGACGGGCGCATAAATATCAGACGCCGCTTTCACCGATTCCACCACGCCTGCAGTTTCACCAGCTGCCAAACGCGTGCCCGGCGTGAAGTCACCTACAAACACCAAATCACCCAACTGATCCTGGGCAAAGTCCGTAATACCAACCAGCACTACACCGCCTTCGTCCTTGGCCCACTCGTGGCTTACTACGTACTTTCTATCTTCTGGTAGCTGCATATCGCCTCCCTGACTGACCAACCATTAATCCTGATGATGTCAGGAACGGCGGCAGACACTGCCTCTTGCCGTTCCTGCTCGTCTACTTAGCCCTGTTCTGCCTGCGCTTTCAACGCTCGCGCACATGCGGCGGCCGATGCCCAGGCCCACTGGAAGTTATACCCGCCCAACCAGCCGGTGACATCCACCGCTTCGCCAATAAAGAACAGACCAGGCACTTTACGTGCTTCCATGCTTTTTTGATTCAGCTCGCGCGTATCTACACCGCCGCTCATCACTTCCGCCTTTTTATAGCCTGCGGTACCACTGGGCTTCAACTGCCAGGCATTAATGACCTGCCCCACTGTACGCAACACTCGATCAGGTAAATCTGCCAGACGTTGCTGGCCTACTCCTTTAGGGAGCTGATCCGAGGCTTCCAGCCACTGTTCAACCAAACGGCGTGGCCACAAGGTCGACAAGACGGTGACCAGTTGCTGACGGCTACCCGCCTTCAAATCCATCAATTGCTGCGCAATATCCTGGCCGGGAGCCAAGTCCACGGTAATACTTTCACCCGATTGCCAATAGCTGGAAATCTGCAAGATACCGGGTCCCGACAAACCCCGATGCGTAAACAGCAGATCTTCCAGAAAAGCCTGACGCTGCTTGCCCTGTCCAGTGCTGACCTCTACTTCCAAAGCCACACCGCTTAATGTCGAAAACGGGCGCCAATCCCGACCATCAAAGGTTAAGGGCACCAGAGCGGGATGCGGCTCCACCACTTTCAAACCGAAGTGACGGGCGACACGCAAGGCGTAATCCGTAGAGCCCAGCTGCGGAATGGCCATACCGCCAGTTGCAATGACAACCTGCAAAGCGTTCAAATCGCCCTGACTGGTACGCAGTACAAAGCCTTCCTCGCTACGGCCTATGGACTGCACCGAGCACGGCATACGCCAGGACACCTGCCCTTTCAGGCACTCCTGACGCAGCATCTGGATGATGGACTCGCTGGAGTCATCACAGAACAACTGGCCTTTGTGCTTTTCATGAAAACCAATGCGGTATTCGCGCAGCAGCTGCAGGAAGTCCTGCGGCGTATAGGCCGCCAACGCCGAACGGCAAAAATGGGGGTTCTTGGACAGAAAATTCTCGGGCGAGGTCCCTGTATTGGTGAAGTTGCAGCGCCCTCCCCCCGAAATACGAATTTTCTCGCCCAGCTTTTCAGCGTGATCAATCAATACCACTCGCAGGCCGCGTTGGCCTGCAATACTGGCGGCCAACATACCGGCCGCACCGGCGCCAATGACGGCAACATCAAAAATAGGGGTCACGCGGGTTTACTCGTTTGTCTCAGATTCAAGCACGCAATCTACGTAGTAGCGCGGCAGTCCATTGGGGCCAATATCCTGAGCCAGTCCATGCACATAGGTTTCAAAGCCAGGGAAGCGGGCGTTGAACTCGCGGGCAAATTGCAGGTATTCCACAATGCGCGAGTTAAAGCGTTCGCCAGGGATCAGCAAGGGGATGCCGGGTGGGTAAGGCGTCAGCAATACGCCGGTAACGCGGCCTTCCAGCTCGTCAATGCCGACTCGCTCGATATCGCCGTGCGCCATCTTGGCGTAAGCATCCGAGGGCTTCAAAGCGGGAATCATGTCGCTCAGGTAAACCTCGGTCGTCAAGCGAGCCAAATCGTACTTGCGGTAAGCCTGGTGAATCTGCTGGCACAGATCGCGCAAACCCATGCTCTCGTAGGTAGGCTGAGCTTTACAGAAGTCCGGCAAGATGCGCCACATAGGCTGGTTGCGGTCGTAATCGTCCTTGAACTGTTGCAAGGCAGTCAGCAAGGTATTCCAACGCCCCTTGGTAATGCCAATGGTGAACAGAATAAAGAAAGAATACAGGCCGGTTTTTTCAACCACCACGCCGTGTTCGGCCAGATACTTGGACACCAAAGCAGCAGGGATACCCTGCTCGGCGAAGGTACCGGAAATATCCAGGCCGGGCGTCACCACCGTGGCCTTGACCGGGTCCAGCATATTGAAGTTAGTCGACAACTTGCCAAAACCATGCCATTCCGCATCGGAACGCAAGATCCAGTCGTCGCGCTCGCCTATGCCTTCGTCTGGCAGATTGTCCGGGCCCCACACCTTGAACCACCAGTCGCTCTCGCCGTACTCGCCGGAGACTTTGCGCATGGCGCGACGAAAGTCCATGGCCTCACAAATGCTTTCCTCGACCAATGCGGTGCCGCCGGGCGGCTCCATCATGGCCGCTGCCACATCACAGGACGCAATAATGGCGTACTGCGGGCTGGTGCTGGTGTGCATCAGATAGGCTTCGTTAAAGACGTTACGGTCCAGCGGGCGGTTTTCTGCGTCCTGTACCGTAATCTGGGATGCCTGCGACAAGCCGGCCAGCATCTTGTGCGTGGAGTGCGTAGCGTAGATCATGGTGTCTTTGGTACGCGGACGATCCGCACCAATGGCATGCATGTCGTGATAGAAATCGTGGAACGCTGCGTGCGGTAACCAAGCCTCATCAAAGTGCAGTGTGGGGATCTTGGAGTCCAGGGTCTCTTTGATCATTTCCACGTTGTAGATGACGCCATCGTAGGTACTTTGCGTCAGCGTCAGAATGCGGGGCTTCTTGTTCTTGGCCTGGCTGGCAAAGGGATTGGCCTCGATTTTGCGCGCAATGTTTTCCGGCAGAAATTCGTCTTGCGGAATGGGCCCGATAATACCCAGGTGGTTACGCGTGGGGCGCAAAAACACCGGGATAGCGCCCGTCATGGTGATGGCGTGCAGAATCGACTTATGACAGTTACGGTCCACAACCACCACATCGTTATTGGCCACATTGGCGTGCCAGACGATTTTGTTGGAGGTGGAGGTGCCGTTGGTCACGAAAAAGCAGTGATCCGCATGGAAAATACGGGCAGCGTTACGCTCGGCCTCGGCCACCGGGCCGGTATGGTCCAGCAACTGGCCTAACTCATCGACCGCATTACACACGTCGGCACGCAGCATGTTTTCACCAAAAAACTGGTGAAACATCTGGCCTACCGGGCTTTTAAGGAAGGCCACGCCCCCCGAATGCCCAGGGCAGTGCCAAGAGTAGGAACCGTCAGAGGCGTACTTGACCAGCTCGCGGAAAAACGGTGGGGCCAGGCTCTCCAGGTAGGAGCGCGCTTCGCGAATGATGTGACGCGCCACGAACTCGGGCGTGTCCTCGAACATATGAATGAAGCCGTGCAGCTCGCGCAGGATATCGTTAGGGATATGCTGCGAGGTGCGCGTCTCGCCGTAGAGATAGATGGGGATGTCCTCGTTGCGGAACCGCAGCTCGCCAATAAAGGAGCGCAGGTTCTTGATCGCGTTCGCGACATCCTCCGGGGAATCCACATCGAATTCCTCATCATCAATCGACAAAATGAAGGCGCTCGCGCGGCTTTGCTGTTGCGCAAAAGAACTAAGGTCACCATAGCTGGTGACCCCGAGAACCTCTACGCCTTCGGCCTCTATCGCCGAGGCCAGGGCTCGAATGCCCAGGCCTGACGTATTTTCGGAACGGTAGTCTTCGTCGATGATGACGATAGGAAAACGAAACTTCATCCAGAACTCCTAGGTACGGGGCAAGGTAACGCCCAGCTGACCTTGATATTTGCCGCCGCGGTCGCGGTACGACACTTCGCACACTTCATCGCTTTCAAAGAACAGCATCTGCGCACACCCTTCACCGGCGTAAATCTTGGCAGGCAGCGGCGTGGTATTGGAAAACTCCAAAGTGACATGGCCTTCCCACTCGGGTTCCAGCGGGGTCACGTTCACGATGATGCCGCACCGAGCATAGGTACTTTTGCCCAAACACATGGTCAGCACACTGCGAGGAATACGGAAGTACTCAACCGTGCGGGCCAAGGCAAAGGAATTGGGTGGAATAATGCACACATCACCCACGAAATCCACAAAGGATTTTTCATCGAAGGCCTTGGGGTCCACGATGGTCGAGTTGATATTGGTGAAAATCTTGAATTCATTGGCACAGCGCACATCGTAGCCATAGCTGCTGGTGCCATAGCTGACAATACGTTGTCCGTTTACATTGCGCACTTGGCCTGGTTCGAAAGGCTCGATCATGCCTTGGGCAGCAACCTGCCGAATCCAACGGTCGCTTTTGATACTCATAAGAAATTAGCCGCCTTAAATCAGTAACCGGTTATTTTATCGTTTAGATACGTACACAAGCTCATTGCGGCGCAAATTTGTCATTTGCGCCACAACTCCGTGCCCGCTTTGCGCTGGGCAAGCCCGCATCAATCCTTCGAGAACCAGCGGTAAATCAGGGCCAGACCGCTTACCGTACCGGCGCTCAGCTCGGCTGTCAGACCCCGTGCAAGGCGGTAACTGGCTCGGCCCACCGTACCCGTATCAGCCATCGCCTGCTCCAGGCTGACCGAAATATCCGCCGTCAGCGCCTTGCTGATCGAAATAAACTTGCGCTCTTCGTTGCTGGTGCCGCTGTTCAGGGATTTGACCACACTTTCCACCGGCAAAATGCTACCCGCACTGCCCAGGTCGCCGGAACGCATGGCCACCTCATCAATACCAAACTTGCGGTAGAAGGGTTCGCCATCGCCCAGGAAGGAAGTGCCAACACTGAGCAACAAGGCCATATCGCCGCCGGAATCATCCGGTCCGTGGCCCAGCAAGAGCCAGGACAGTTTTTCAACCTCACTGACTTCAGGGTAAGACACCAGATCAATCCGTGGACGGCGCGCCGTACCAGCCACCTTAACACCCGCCTCTACCGCCTGGCCGGTACGCAAGGCTTCGATGTCCAGAATCGGAGATGTGATATCCCCCTGGAAGGTCACCGTACCGCGCTTGAGCATCAGCTTTTGGCCATACAGCTCAATGCGGCCACCCCGAGTGCGCAAGGCACCTATGCCGGTGAGCTTGCCACCGCTCATGGTGACTCTCAGTTGGCCCACCAGACCGGAGTTCACGCCATAACCTGTCAAGTAAAAGCGCGGCCCCAAATCCACATCAATTTCCATACTCATGTCGGTAGCGGCTTGGGACTGTTCGCTGGCGGGCTCATCACCCGCACGAATGATCACAACATCACTATCCACGGTAGGAATGCCGCCTAACATATCCAGGTTGAACCAGCCCGCATCGGCCACGACCTTGCCCGTAATAGCAATGCGCGGTAAATCCATATCTAGTGTGATATTGCCCGACATCATGGCGTAACGGTCTGCACGCTGCAAAATCGGGAAGCGATAAATGTCGACGCCAAACGCCCCTTGCTGAGTGCTCAGATTCCACTGCCCCGACACCGTTAACTTGCCATCTTTGGCTTCTGGGCTTTCTTTCAACCACGTCGCGGTCCGCCATTCTTGCGGCTCTACTCGAGGAGTTGCCGGAAAGCTGAGGGAGTCCAGGCGGAAGATATCGCCATCAAAGCGCGCATCCAACTGCCCATCCATCAAACGGATGCCGTCATCCAGACGCGTAAAGCGTAAATCGCGGCCTGTAACCGTACCGCGACTGGTCCATGCCCACTTGGCACCCACATCAATATTAACGTCCGCATTCAAACGTCCACCCAGTTCCATGGCATCGCCCAGGAACAAACTCGTCCAGCTCAGGTCGTCAATATTGGCTTGAAGGCTGATTGTTTTACGATCGTTCTCGTTCAAAGCCAGACCATGAATCGGGGTTTGTGCCTTGGCCGTGACGTAACCCATTTCTTTGGTACGCAAATCCAACTGCGCATCCAGACGGCTGCTGGTGGCTGAGGTAGGCTTGGCGTTGATGACCACACTCAGGTCTTCCAACCCCAAAGACATAGGGGGGTCGGCCAAAACCTGCACGTCACCGGCAACCCGATCAACGCGCACCTGCCCCGCCAAGGCGCCATTAAATTTCAGGTCCCAACGAGCCTTGATATCAATTTCAGGTGACTGTGTATTCTTGTGCTTCGCAATCTTGACCCCGCCGCCTTTGGCTTTTTCTGCGCTTTCTTCTACACCCACTTTACGCAGCAAGCGGGCAATACGCGGTTCGGACAAAACCAGATCCAACAATTCGCCTCGGCTAGCCCACTGACCGGGCTGATACGTGGATTCTTGATGACGCAGATTGATCCAGGGTTCGCCATCTACAGCGGTACTCAAGGTGGCCGCACCGACACGAACAGACCAGGGAGCCAAAGGCTCAGGCGTTTTGTTGGCTTGGCTTGCCTTGGTGTCTGTCTTTTTGACCGCCCCGGCTTGAGCGAGTGCGGTATCCGCTGGAGGCTGGTTTGCCGTTTGAGCCTGCGCCTCTGTTGAACCTGCTTCCACAGTGTGCGCCGCTGTCTCCGGTGCCCATATGACATCCGTAAAGCGCACTGGCATGGCGGACTGCAAACGGACAGCAAGTCCCGCATGATCCGCTACCAGACGGCTCACTTTGCCATCCCAGTACGCTGCCTTGTCTTGATCAGCAAAATGCCAGCCACCTTCCAAAGCCAGATCAGCTTGGGCCAGACCCTGACCCAACTGCCCGCTTTCTTTGCCACCCAAATCGTACTGGCCTTTCAACTGCAACGTATGGCGGGACACATCACCCCGCAACTGGCCTTGAGCCGAGGCCTTGCCCAACTCCAGACCGGGCCACAATTGCTCCGCATTGGGCATTTTGAGCTGCAAGTCCAAAGCGGCTGTACCGCTGATACCCAGGTCGCCCTTCAAGAGCACCTGGTTATCGCCCAGCTTTAAATCAGTCAGCACATCGGTAAAGCTCAACTGACGCCACCATGTGGGATTGCCCGGCTGGGCAGGTGCCGAGGCTTTGGCCTTGATCTGCCCTATCGCCGTCTGCTTGTTCCAACGGCTACCTTGCAGCAACTGGACGTCCACATCGGCAGAAAGAATTTGTTCTTTATCAGCCAGCACCACATCAAACTGGCCCTGGCTATTGATCAGTGCCTCGGGCAGTACATCGCCCAATAAGGCATGCAAGTCCAGCTTGTTGCTGCTGAATTGGCCTTTAAAGTGATCCTGAACATGGGTGCCTTCTTGCCGTGCATCCCAGGCAAAATCAGCATTGACCGAGGACTGGTCCGGCAACGCGACCGCCAGCTTGGCCATACGCACAGGCACACTGGCCAGAGGGCTCAATTCCGCACTGGCATCCAGGCTGTAGCCCTGCCCATGGCCGGTCAGTACAAGGGTGGCCTCTTCCAAAGAGCCCTTCAAAGAAACTTGGGCATTAACCACACAGTCGGGCAAAGGCTCTGGCTCGGGAACCGACACGGGGTTCTGAATACGCTCCTGCTCGGGATGGCCTTCTACGGGATCGTTGTCAGTAATGACCACACCCGCAGCGCTATTGGCATCAATAGGCTCGGCTGCAGGGCTGACAACAGGTTTATTTTGCTCAGCGCGTGTCGCAGCCGTTGTTTTACTGGCAACATCCTTCGCGGATTTATCTTGTTGAGCTGCCGTTTTTGGCTGCTCGGCATAAGCAGGAAGATATTGCTTGGCACATATGGGGGATTGCGCAGTCAAACCACGGGCAATGATCTGAATGTCGGCTCGCGCGGGATACGGGGCATCCAAACTAGCCAACTCCACATCGCCCTGAAAACCAGCACGGATCGACTCGTTAGCCAGCATCAAGTCGTACAAACGCAATTGAGCGCCTTCTGACCCCAGGGACAAGGCCGAGGATAAATCAGCAATCGCCAAAGGCAAGGGTACGCCGTTCTGACTTAAAAGAAACTGGCCCAGGGCCAGTTTGTCTACCGCGATACTGACGGGCAGCTCGGGCATCTTGAAGGGCTCGTCGGATTTGGGCTCGTCCGAGGAGGTCAAGGCCACATCCACTTTCTGGGCGCTCAGCTCGACCACATGCAAGCGGCGCTCCCACAGCTCCTTCCAATTAGCCTGCAAACGCAAACGCTCGATGTCTACATGCGTATCGGGCAAGGACACAACCAGATGATCAATACTCAGGCCATCCCACACCGTGCCACGGACACCTTGCGCGCTACCTTGCACGTAAGGCAAGGCCGTACGCAAAGCCCAACGCGTACCCGCCTGACTGGCCAGCACCCAATACACAAAGCCGCCAACAAGCAGCAGGGCAATCACCACAAAGGGAATGCCCCACAATGCAAAATATCGGAACCAGCGCCGAACCCAGGCCATTAGAATGCGATTCCCAAAGAAAAGCTCAGACGTACACGTTTATCTCGCTGACCATAGGCCAGATCAAGATTGAACGGCCCGGCCGGTGTGCGCACCACCGCGCCCAAACCGTAGCCCCAGGCCAGATCCATATCACCGAAACTTGATGCTGCGTCACCCACATCCACAAAGGCGCGCATGCCATACATACTGGTAAAGAAGTGGGTATATTCCACACTGGCCACTGCCATGGCGGGTGCGCCTACAACAGCATCATTCGCTCGCAAACCAATGCTTTGGTACTTGTAGCCACGGATACTGCGTGCGCCCCCAGTGCGATAGCCAAAGTCTGGAGGAGTGCGGTCCGTCATGCGCCAAACCTTACCGACCTCACCACGCAGGGACAAGACATCCCGATCCCCGATAGGCCACCACTGCTGCAGTCGCAAATTGCTGCGATAAAAGGTTTCGCCCTTGTCCAGAGTGATACCGGCACCCACACCAAAGTCGATCAGATTGCCCTCTCGAGGGTCGTATTTCTTGTCCACATCGCGGCGCAACCACTGCCAAGTGGCAATAGCAGACGGCGTCTCGCGCGTAGGCAGACCAGAAATCTTGGTTCTATCCCAGGCGCCCAGCAGCCCCCACTCCGTTTCGTACTCGACCCGGCTGTTACCAGCCGCCTGCCGTTCCTGGCGTAGTTTCCAACCCAAGGCAGCACGTTCGGTATCCAAGCCTTCGATGTCGGAGCGATCGTACAACACCCCAAAACTGTTCTTGTAGCCGCTAAGCGTAGGCGGCAAGTGAATGTCATAAAAGGCCCGCTGGCGCTTTTTATCCACGCCAATGCCAGCCTCGGACCAGATCGGCAGGCCAAACACAATATTTTTTCGGTACAGTGCCTCGGCACGCACGCCGTGGTCACTATCAAAACCTAGGGAGCCTGTGAATTGACGGGCTGGCGCTTCTGTAACCCGTACCCGTACAGGCAGCTCTACATCCCCATCGGGGAGTTCTTTCTTTTGGCTGGCATCCTGGTCCAGAGTGACAAAAGCACCCCGAAAAAAAGTAGTGGCAGCCAGGGACTGCTGCCATTCGTCCAGCTTGTCTTGATCATAGGGATCGCCCGGCGTGTAGTGCACGTAACGATCAATCAGAGATTGGGGTACGCGTTTCAGGCCCGTTGTTTCCAACGGCCCCATGCGAACCCGCGGCCCGCTATCCACCTTCAGCGACAAATCGGCCACGCTTTCATCAGCCAACACGGTAGCCCGTGTGTCCACGTAACGAGCGTAATAGAAATCCTGGCGCTGTACGCTTTCAAGCAAATCCGTCTTGGCCGATGACCAGACCGAGTTCAGGAAAGGGTCCTCTTTTTTCAGGGGAAAGCTGGCTTTGATGCCTTCCAGCCGTACATTAAATTCCGGCTCCTGAATCTTGCCTTTGAAGTCGAAGTTGATATCGCGCACCCGCGTAATTTCACCAGGACGGATGATGATGTCCCAGTATTCGCCATCGGGGTCTTCTCCAACCTCCAGGGTGACTACCGAATCAAAATAGCCCTGCGTCTGCAAGGCAGAGACGGTCGCATCATGAGCCCGGCGACGCAACCGCGTAATCTCTCCCAGATCCTGGTCTTCGGCCAACCGCGTGATCGCACTGACCGCACGCTGAATTTCCTTCAGCGCCTGGGGCGGCACACCCCCTGGATCAATAATGACCTCGGGGACGGAAGACTGCGCCCAAACCGCTGGGCTCAGGACTATCGAGAACAACAGGCAAAAGCCGGATTTGCGCATACGTACTCAAAGAGGACGAGGAACAACCTTGGGGCGCTGCCCCGACGTATCTGGAGGAAGCTGAGACAAGTTAGCCGACACGCGGTTGGCAATCTCGTGATAGAGGCGAGCCTCGGGGCTGTCTGCACTAGCGATAACAGTAGGGGTACCGGAATCGGTCTGAGCCCGAATGCTCATGGCCAAAGGCAAGGCCCCCAACCAAGGCACGTTGAACTGGCTAGCCATATCCCGACCACCATGCTGGCCGAAGATCGGGTCGGCATGACCACAATTCGAG
>SMEP01000253.1_pt1 | contig 14187 bp, 10 predicted proteins | sample 2456231 | NCBI WGS metagenome assembly SMEP01 (sample SAMN10132595, study PRJNA489261) | soil metagenome | isolation source: day1 control-silty clay loam soil ammended with raw manure from dairy cow... | place: USA | collected 2015-05-15
GATGCACTACCGCCCGGCACGCTATAACGGCGTGCTCGATGCTGAAACGGCTGCTATTTTGCAAAGTCTGGATTGATACGTAAAAGGGGCATAAGCATCGCGCGTATCGCCCTTTTAATGACGACCCGCATTCTGAGCTGGCCAGCGACGCAGCAACAATAAAACCAGCAAGACGGCCCCGTAGACATATACGTCCAGCACATCATTTTTACCTGTACGTATCAGATAAAAATGCAGAACGGACAAACCGGCTGCCACATATACCGTACGGTGCAAGCGCTCCCAACCTCGCCCCAATCGCTTTTGCCAGCCATGCGTAGAAGTCAGCGTCAGCAACAACAAGATCAGCAGCGCAACAACGCCAATGGCTATTAAAGGCCGCTGGACAATGTCCTGCCACATGGACGACCAACTGCCAGAGCGGTCCCACCAGGCCCAGGCCAGGGTATGCAAAGCCGCATAGAAAAAGGTGAACAGGCCCAACATACGTCGCCAACGCACCAAAGCAGGTTGCGCCAGCAGACGCCGTAAGGGGCTTAACGCCAAGGTCACCAACAAAAGCACCAAGGCCCAGATCCCGCTGGACCGGGTCAAAAACTCGGCGGGGTTGACACTTAAGCCGTTATTGAAACCCAGCCAGATCCAGCGCCCGAGCGGATACAAGCCCAATAAAAACACCAAAGGCTTAAGACGATCTAACTGCGCGGCCTTCCAAGTAGCCATCAGTAGAAGCGCCTTAAATCCATATCGGTATACAAGCTGGCGACATCATCGGCATAGCCATTAAAGGGCAAGGTAGGCTTCTTGGTCGCAAAAAAGCCCGAACCAATCACCCGCTCTGTTGCCTGACTCCAACGCGGGTGAGGCACTTCTGGATTCACATTGCCGTAAAAACCATATTCATGGGGCGCTACCTGCATCCAGCTGGATGTGGGCATGCTGTCCGTCAAGGTAATGCGAACCAGGGATTTAGCGGATTTAAAGCCGTATTTCCACGGCACGATCAAGCGCACAGGCGCACCGTTTTGTGTCGGCAATGCTTTGCCATACAAACCCGTCGCCAACAGTGTCAGCGGATGCATGGCTTCGTCCAGTCGCAGCGCTTCAACATAGGGCCAATCCAGAATGCGAGATCGCAAGCCGGGCATGGTTTCCGGGTCGGCAGCGGTTTCAAAGCGCACAAAGCGGGCCTGCCCTAAAGGCCCGGCCTGTTTCAGCAAGGCTGACAAGGAATAACCCACCCAGGGCACCACCATAGACCAGGCCTCAACACAACGCAGACGATAAATACGCTCTTCCAGGGGAGCCAGTTTCAAAATCTGGTCCATATCCAGGGTCAAGGGTTTTTGCACCAACCCGTCAATCCGCAAGGTCCAGGGTTCAGTCTTGAAGGCGCCGGAATTCCGGGCAGGGTCTTCCTTACCCGTACCAAATTCGTAGAAATTATTGTAGGAGGTGATGTCGGCCTCGCTGGTAGACGCATCGTCCAATTTCCAACGTTGGGAAGGCGTGGCCTGCAAAGGCTGCCCGACAGGGACAGCCTGGGCCCGTCCCGGCAAGCTGGCTGCCAGTGCCAAAGCACCCGGAGCGTGCAGCAGCAAACGGCGGCGAGCACGCCAGACCGATTCATCGGTAATTTCAGAGGGGCGCGGGGCTTGCGAGCGTGATTTAAACATCTCCATCTCCTGTCCTGAAACCTGCGGGCAAGAAGGCGATGCAAGCCACCTGCCGCTATTAAATACGGGTCAAAACCCAATCGCGCATCTGCGCCACATTATCCACCATCACGGTTGGCTCGGCCTTGGCCAGCGTTTGCGGATCATGCGCGCCATACGTGACCGCCACGCTATCCATACCCGCATTGCTTGCCATATGAATATCGTGAGTGGTGTCGCCCACCATCAAGACTTGCTCGGGTTCAAGCATCAATTCAGCCAGCAACTGATGCAACATTTCCGGGTCCGGCTTGCTGCGGGTTTCATCTGCGCAACGGGTAGCATCAAAAAAAGCACTGAGATTGACCTGCTCCAGCACCCTATCCAAACCCTGACGACTTTTGCCGGTCGCCACTCCTAAGGCAATCTGACGGCCACGAAGTTCACCCATGAAAGGCAAAATACCGTCAAACAGCTTGATATGCGGATCGCGCAACATGAAATGATGACGGTACCGGTCCAGAAACAGCGGCATTTGCTCGGCAGTCAAATCCGGCACGGCGCGATACAAGGCACTTTCCAGAGACAAACCAATCACCCAGCTGGCTTGTTGAATCGAAGGCACAGGCAAGTGCAGATCCGCACTGGCCAACTGAATAGAACTGGCAATGGAATACGTGGAATCCATAACTGTGCCGTCCCAATCAAACAGAACAGCGGCGTAACGCGCCATAACTACTTCTCCAAACGAGTAAGAAGGTTCCGGCAGGCAGCAGGCAATGCGGCTTCCAGAACCAGGGGCTGTCCGGTGACGGGGTGATCGAATTCCAGGCGTCCCGAATGCAGGAACATGCGCTTGAAGCCCTGACGGGCAAATTGATCGCGTATAGCGTCGTCGCCGTATTTATCGTCCCCCACAATCGGGAAGCCCGAATGGGCCAAATGAACCCGAATCTGGTGGGTACGGCCCGTTTTCAATTCTGCCTGTAGCAGACTGAAGCGGCCAAAGCGGCGCTGCATCGTAATAATGGTATGCGCAGCCTTACCAGTCGGATCAACCTTAACGCGCCGCTCACCGCTTTCCGTTAGCCAGCGCAACAAGGGGAAGCGAATGTGTTGACGATCATTGACCCAATCACCCTGCACCAACGCCCAATAAAATTTGCGAGCACGGATTTCGCGAAACATATCGTGCGCGACGTTTAGCAATAATCAGCAAGCCGGAGGTATCCCGATCCAGGCGGTGGGCCAACTCCAGGAATGGCTCCTCGGGCCGGGCAGCGCGCAGTTGCTCAATGACCCCGAAAGATACGCCGCTGCCACCGTGCACCGCCACACCAGCCGGTTTATCAATCACCAACAGGTGCTCGTCCTCGAACACCACTGGAAACGCAGCAGCAGGCACATGACGAGGCTGCTCGGGCTCAGGCAGGCGCAGGGGCGGAATCCGCACCATATCGCCATCCTGAAGACGGTAATCACTGCTGATGCGGCCTTTATTGACTCGCACCTGTCCACCGCGAATAGCTTTGTAAATGTGGCTTTTTGGCACCCCTTTACATTCGCGTAACAAAAAATTATCTATACGCTGACCCGCCCGCGTTTCATCAATGCGCAGTATTCGCACTTGAGGGGCTGATCTTTGTGATTCATGAGGTTTGCACATAACAAAAAGGGGCATATAATCGCTTCAGCCTATGGAAGCTGAGACTGGGTCCAGCGTAGAGATGCAAAGGGTGCGTCTCCGTTGGATGACCAAGGACTGATAATTGTATCCTTGAGTTCCAGCTTCCGGGTCATAAGGTCGCCGGGGTGAGTCCGAAATAGCGAAAGTCGTGTGGCAAGAAGGCCCGCTTTCCAAGAGATGTTTTCCTCCCGCGTGCCGCGCTGAATTCCTGCACAGATTGTCCCGCTCTTTTGCACCAGCCGCATGATTTATGCAGCTGCCGTTCCCCAGCAATTTTATATTCGTCAAACACACAACGTGACTCTGACCCCCCTGCTGATTGAACTTCGCGCTTTGGCGCGACTCGTGCCTCCCAGACTATAAGCCGGTAGGCCGTTTTTGCCTGCCTGCACCAAGCTGATGCAGCTATAGCGCTACACACCCTGTGACCCGCGGTCGTGCGCCGATATTTCGGTGCTCCATGACAACGGAGATCCACACTCATGAAACGCATGTTGTTCAATGCGACGCATCAAGAAGAACTACGCGTCGCCATTGTTGACGGTCAAAAACTTATTGACCTCGACATCGAAACAGCCGGGCGCGAACAGCGCAAAGGCAACATTTACAAAGGGGTCATCACCCGCATAGAACCTGGCTTGGAAGCCTGCTTTGTCAGTTATGGCGAAGAGCGTCACGGCTTCCTGCCCTTTAAAGAAGTGGCTCGCAGCTACTTCAAAGAAGGGGTTGATGTTCGTTCTGCCCGCATCCAGGACGCCCTGATCGAAGGTCAGGAACTGATCATCCAGGTTGAAAAAGAAGAGCGTGGCAACAAGGGTGCTGCCCTGACCACCTTTATCTCGCTGGCTGGCCGCTATCTGGTTCTGATGCCCAACAACCCTCGCGGGGGTGGTGTATCGCGCCGTGTTGAAGGCGAAGATCGTCAGGAACTGCGCGAGGCGATGGACCAACTGGACATCCCTCAGGGCATGAGCATCATTGCCCGCACTGCAGGTATCGGCCGCAACGCCGAAGAACTGCAGTGGGACTTGAACTACCTGATGCAGCTGTGGACCGCCATTGATGGCGCAGCCCGCGACAACTCTGCTCCCATCCTGATTTATCTGGAATCCAGCCTGGTTATCCGGGCTATCCGCGATTACTTCTCGCCCGACATTGGCGAAATCCTGATCGACACAGACGAAATTCACGAGCAAGCCGCCGCTTTCATGAGCGTGGTCATGCCCGACAACTTGCATCGCGTAAAGATGTACCGCGATGACATCCCCCTGTTCTCGCGCTTTCAGATCGAACACCAGATCGAAACGGCTTATTCGCGCACCGTTCAACTGCCTTCGGGTGGTGCGGTCGTCATTGACCACACCGAGGCCTTGGTTGCCATCGACGTGAACTCGGCCCGCTCCACACGGGGTGCCGATATCGAAGAAACCGCCCTGCGCACCAACCAGGAAGCCGCTGACGAAGTGGCCCGCCAGTTGCGTTTGCGTGACTTGGGTGGCCTGATTGTTATCGACTTCATCGATATGGAAGACAGCAAGAATCAGCGTGCTGTCGAACAACGCCTGCGTGATGCCCTGCATCTGGATCGTGCCCGTGTACAAATGGGCAAGATCTCGCGTTTTGGTCTGATGGAATTGTCCCGTCAGCGCCTGCGCCCTGCCCTGAACGAAGGCTCTCACATTACATGCCCACGCTGCACAGGCACCGGCGTGATTCGCGATGCCGAATCCAGCGCCCTGCATGTCTTGCGTCTGCTGCAAGAAGAAGCCATGAAGGAAGGCACGGCCGCCCTGCACGCTCAAGTGCCTGTGGATGTAGCCACCTTCTTGCTGAACGAAAAACGCGCCGACATCACCAAGATTGAATCGCGCCTGAACATTGCCCTGATCCTGATTCCGAACAAGAGTCTGGAAACTCCGCACCACATCATCGAGCGCCTGCGCCACGATGATCCTCGTCTGGACGAACTGCGCAGCAGCTACGAGCTGGTTCAACAACCTGAGCAGCAAGATAGCCTGGTGCCGCACCGTAGCCACGAGATCAAGCCTCGCCCAGAAGCGCTGGTCAAGAGCACCACACCTGCCCAACCGGCTCCCATGAGCAAGCCTGCCGCTGCCGCAGCCGCCAGTGCAGCCGCAAACGACAACAAGCCCAGTCTGCTCACACGCTTACTGAACTGGTTGTCCGGCAAACCGGCTGAACCTGCCGCTGAAGCAGCAAAAACCGACGCAAGCAAATCTGCGTCAGGTCGTCGCCAAGGTCGTCCAGGCCAGTCCAACAATGGCCGTGGCCAAGGTGGACGCAGCCGTCGCCCTTCCAACCGCCCGGCAGAAGCCGCTCCGGAAGAAAAAGCCAGCGCTGAAAGCAGCAATAGCAACACTCGGGGTCGCCGTCGCAACACGTCGGCCACTAGCGAATCGGCTCTGGAAACCCCACAAAGCACCAGCGCAGCACCCGCTACCACAGACGAAGGCAGCAACAATAGCCGCAACCCACGCAATCGTCGTGGCCGTGGCCGCCAACGTCGCGAAGAGGGCAGCACAGAAAACGTCGAGTTGAACAAAGACGCCACTAGCACCGACACCCAGCCCGAACAGGCTGCTGCCGTTGCGAGCATAGCTGCTGTAGCTGCTATTTCTGCCACCAAGCAAGAAGCGCAGAACCGCGCTGAGCAGCTGGCAGATGCCGATAACGCCGATACCAGCGATAGCCTGGATAACGACTCGGATGAAAACAGCGAAAACGGTGCACTGGATCCAGAACGCAAGCGTCGTCGCCGTCGCAGCCGTCGTGGTCGTCGTAGCACCGACACCAACGCCGTTGCAGAAAGCGAAGAGAACAACGAAGAAGGCAATCAAAACGCCTACGTTGCTCACGAAACGCCTAGCTTCAACCCAGCTGCCTTGAATGCAGAAGAACAAGCTGCCCAAGCCGCTGCTGCTGCGCAGCCTGCACCCGCTCAGGTAGCGGCAGAGGCACCCGCCGCTCCAGAGACAGCCCCTGTCGCCGCCCAGACCGTTCAGGAAAGCCCAGAAGCCGCCCCAGTTCCTGTGGCAGCCCAAGAAAGCGTTTCTGCACAGCCAACCGAACCGGCAGCTAAGAAAGCGACGGTGGCCCAAGAGCCAAGCATTGCTGCTCCTGTTGCCGAACAAGTGCAAACCCAGGTCGCAACAGAAACAGCCCCCGTTGTTGACGCTCCTGTCGTTGAAACTCCAGTGGCGGAAATCAGTGCTGCTGCAGCAACTCCTGCCCAGGAAGAAGCTACTGCACCCGCTGCAGAAGCAGAAGCAGAAGCAGAAGCCACCCAGGAAGCCCCTGCTGTTGAAGAAGTGACAACAGCCGCTGCCGTTCCTGTTGCTGAGCCCGTCCATGAAGAAGCACCAAGCCTGCAAGCTGAATCTGTCGCTCAAGCTGCACCCGTAGTAGCTGAAACCCAAGCTCCCATTAAGGCAGCGGTTGAAGTCACCACCGTTGAAGCCGCCGCTGTGGAAGCAGTTACAGAAGTCGCAGAGACTCCTGCAGCCGCCGTGGAAACATCGGCACCCGCTGCCGAAGCTCCACGAGCAGTCGCCGTTCCTCTGGATGACGTGCTGAACGCAGCTGGCATCGAACTGGTAGAAACAGCTCGCTCGGCAGTGCAGGACGATTACCAAGCGGCTCCCGTCCGTTTGGGGCGCCCACGCAAGCGTGCAGCTCAAGCTGAAGCCAACGAGCCGATGCAACAGGTCGAAACGCAGTAAGTGTCAGACCAAAGACGCCGCCCTCATCAAGGGCGGCGTTTTTTTATGTCTGTAACATTTGTTGATGGCAGTGGCCCTCCCCGCCTGCACCTCTGTCCCTGTCTCTGCCCCCCTCTCCGATATTTTTTTTCAAGAGCGGCAAACAATAAAAAACGCCACCTGAACCCAGATGGCGTTTTTCTTCAGTCAACCAAGCCTTAAAGATCAAGGTTGGCGCGACACAGCCTCAGCGGGTTGACGAGTCAACAGAGCCAGCAGCTCCGCCAATTCACGCTGCAATTCACGGCGATCAACCACCATATCAATGGCTCCCTTCTCCAGCAGGAACTCCGCACGCTGGAAGCCTTCAGGCAGCTTCTCACGCACAGTCTGTTCGATCACGCGAGGACCGGCAAAACCGATCAAAGCATTAGGCTCAGCAATCACCACATCGCCCATAAAGGCGAAACTGGCCGATACACCACCCATAGTAGGATCAGTAAGAATGCTGATGAAAGGCAAACCTGCCTCAGCCAACTCCGCCAAAATCGCTGTGGTCTTGGCCATTTGCATCAAAGAGAACAGACTTTCCTGCATACGTGCGCCACCCGATGCGGCCACACAGATAAACGGACTGCGATTGGCAATAGCCGCTTGCACACCACGGGTGAAGCGCTCGCCGACCACCGAACCCATGGAACCGCCCATGTACTCGAACTCGAAACACGCCACAACTGCAGGTACAGACAAAATGGTGCCACTCATCACCACCATGGCTTCACTTTCGCCCGTCTGCTTGGTCGCCTCGGAAACGCGCTCGGTGTATTTACGCGAATCGCGGAACTTCAAAGGGTCCATAGGACGCGTGTTGGAACCAATCTCGATCTGGCCTTCAGCATCCAGCAAAGACTTGATCCGTCCACGTGCACCAATACGCATATGATGGCTGCACTTGGGGCAGACATTCAATGTTGCCTGGAGATCTTCCTTGTAGAGCACTGACTCACACGACGGACATTTCACCCACAGCCCTTCGGGCACGCGACGGCTGCTTGCAGGGTTACGGTTAATTCGTGGCGGGAGTATTTTCTCGATCCAGCTCATTGTGAGATCCTGTTTTCGCTTAACCGGCACCTGGCCGGCTAGCCTCTTTATTCTGAAAAAAAGCGCCTGTTCTCAAGGAACAGGCAAATGATTCTATACGCGGAATAGGTGTTTAGGCTAATTATCCAATGCCTGACGTATCTGCGCGAGCCATTGGCTGGCAGCTACAACCGCCGCTGCATCAATATCCTTGGGCTCCTTGCCCGCATTATCCAGCACCGCTTGTTCCATGGTCTGGATCAACTTGGAACCGATAACAACCGCATCCGCGCTGCGGGAGATGGCTTTAGCGCTCTGCGCATCACGAATTCCGAAACCCACTCCGACCGGAATTTTGACGTGCTTGCGAATGCGCTGCAAGTGGTGCTCCACATCGGCCACATCGATCTGGGCCGAACCGGTCACCCCTTTCAGGGACACATAATACACATAGCCCTGAGCCAGAGCAGCCACTTTGGCAATGCGCTCATCGGTAGAGGTGGGCGAGAGCAGGAAAATGGTATCTACGCCCTGCTCAGTCAGCATGCGGGTGAAGTCTTCAGACTCTTCGGGTGGGTAATCCACCGTCAGCACGCCGTCCACCCCGGCCTGGCCCGCCATCACGGCGAACTCGGCCTGACCGATACGCTCGATCGGGTTGGCGTAGCCCATCAATACCACCGGTGTTTCCTCTTCGATAAGACGAAACTGCTGCACAATCTCCAGCACTTTGCGCAAACCCACGCCGCGGCTAATAGCACGTTCAGCGGCTTGCTGAATCACAGGACCATCGGCGGTGGGATCAGAAAACGGCACCCCCAATTCAATGACATCCGCCCCGGCCTGACGCAACGCATGCATCAAGGCCACGGTCGCAGGCACCGAAGGATCGCCAGCCGTAATATAAGGCACCAGGGCGCAGCGCCCGTTCAAACCCTCAAACGTCTTTTTTAGACGCACATTACTCGACATATCAGTTCCCGATTGCTTACAGAGTCAAGCCGCCGTATTCGGCGACCGTGTGCATGTCTTTGTCGCCGCGACCGGACAAGCTGACCAGAATAATTTTATCCTTGGGCAGAGTCGGCGCGATACGAGCGGCATGAGCCAGTGCGTGCGAAGACTCCAGCGCCGGCATAATGCCTTCGATACGGCAGCAATCATGAAAAGCCTTCAAGGCATCCTCATCGGTGCAGGTGGCGTATTGCGCACGACCACAATCTTTCAGCCATGCGTGCTCAGGACCTACGCCGGGATAATCCAGACCGGCAGACACCGAGTGCGTAGGCATGACGTTGCCATCATCGTCCTGCAGCACATACGTACGGTTACCGTGCAACACGCCAACCATGCCCTTGTTCAAGGAGGCCGAGTGCGCCAGCGTGTCCAGACCACGTCCAGCCGCTTCCACACCGACCAGCTCCACATCCTTATGCTCGATGTAGGGGTAGAAAATGCCCATGGCATTGGAACCACCGCCCACTGATGCCAGCACGTAATCAGGCTGACGGCCTGCGTCCTGAGGCATTTGCTCTACGCACTCGTCACCGATCACGCACTGAAAATCGCGAACCATCATCGGGTAAGGGTGAGGGCCAGCGACAGTACCGATGATGTAGAACGTATTGCTGATATTGGTAACCCAATCGCGCATAGCTTCGTTCAATGCATCTTTCAGGGTGCGCGAACCGGATTCCACGGGCACAACAGTAGCGCCCAGCAGCTTCATGCGATACACGTTGGAGGCCTGACGACGTACGTCCTCGCTGCCCATGTAGACCACACATTCCAGGCCATAGCGGGCGGCGACGGTTGCCGTTGCGACGCCATGCTGGCCTGCACCGGTTTCAGCAATAATGCGCGGCTTGCCCATACGGCGAGCCAGCAGAATCTGACCAATACAGTTGTTGATCTTGTGCGCACCTGTGTGATTAAGGTCTTCGCGCTTAAACCAGATTTGAGCTCCACCTAGTTGCTCCGACCATCGACGGGCATGGTACACAGGGCTGGGACGACCAACAAAATGCTTGAGCTCATAGTGAAACTCGCGCAAGAACTCAGGATCGTTCCGATAGTGTTCGTAAGCTGCTTTTAACTCGTCCAGGGCGTGGACCAGCGTTTCAGCGACAAACGAACCACCAAACTGACCAAAATGTCCATCCGGGTCGGGCAAGGTATAGGTTTTCAAGGCTCGCTCTCTTGATTGACAAGAACAATCGCGGGCACAACGCCCGCGAGGTTTAGGTTTACTGATTTTAGCAGTTCAGGACGCGTAACGGCGGGCACTGACGCCGGATAACTCGTTCAAGGCTGCCAACGCCTTTTGAATTTGCTCGCCATCACGCACTTCAATCGTAAATATCATGTGTGTCAGAGAACGTCGGCTCAAGGTATTGATGCCGGTCACGTTCAAGCGCAAGCGGGCAAACACTTCCGACAGGTCTCGCAGAAGATTGGGATGCTCTTGCGCTTCAATCGCCAGATCTACCGGATACTGAGTATCGCCCGTATCACCCCAATCCACGCTAATAGCCCTTTCAGGCTGACGCCCGGCCAGCTCATGGTAGGACTTGCAGTCGGCCCGGTGTATCGACACTCCCCGGCCACGCGTCACAAAACCGGCAATCAGATCTGGTGGCGCAGGATGGCAGCAACGGGCCAGTTGCGTCATCAGCGAATCCACGCCTACAACCAGCACGCCACTTTTTCCAGTTTTGGAGACACTTTCCCTGGCCGCATCAAACACGCGCTGGATGGGTTCCTCTTCCTGCGTATCCTCCCGGAACAAGGCATCCACCTGACGCAGGCTGAACTCGTCTTTGGCAACAGCGATATACAAGTCATCCGCTTTGGCAAAACCCAGCTGCTGTGCCATTTGCTCCAGATTGACCGCCGTGCGGCCCAGCCTTTGCAGCTCTTTTTCGACCATGGTCTGGCCTTGGGAGATGCGTTGCTGCAATTCGATAGCATTGAACCAGGCCCGCACTTTAGAGCGCGAACGCGGGCTGGCCAGAAAACCCAGCTGCGCATTAAGCCAGTCTCGCGATGGGCCACCAGACTTGGCTGCCACGATCTCCACCGTCTGCCCCGTCAATAAGCGTGTGGACAAGGGCACCATATGCCCATCCACCCGTGCGCCCCGGCAGCGGTGCCCCAAGTCGGTATGCAGGTAATAGGCAAAATCCACCGGTGTCGCCCCCACAGGTAGCTCAATCACCCGAGCTTGCGGCGTCAACACGTAGATATGCTCGTCCTCCTGCGCCCTTAAAGGACGGGACGGTACTGGTTTTTTACTGGTGGCTGTTTCAATGACCGGCTCTACAGCCGCGTCCTTGCTGTTTTCCGACTGCGGTCCAGGGTCAGGCGCATTAGATGTCGAGGCCTCGCGATCCCAGGCCAGCAACTGGCGCATCCAGGCGATTTTCCTATCGTCCTCGCCATCAGCAGTTTGTTGACCACCCTGCGCTCCAGCTTCCTTATACCGCCAGTGTGCCGCCATCCCGTATTCTGCAAACTGGTGCATATCACGGGTGCGGATCTGAATTTCATAACAACGCCCTTGCGCATCCGCGATCACGGTATGCAAGGAGCGGTAGCCGTTGGGCTTGGGCCGGGAGATATAGTCATCAAATTCCTCGGGCACCGGCGTCCACAAGGAATGCACCACGGCCAGCGTGTGATAGCAGCTGCGCTCGTCATCGACAATAACGCGCAAGGCACGCAGATCAAACAGCTGCTCAAAATCCAGGTGCTTGTTCCGCATCTTGTTCCAGATGCTGAAGATATGCTTGGGCCGGCCCGAGACCTCGGCCACAATATTTTCACGCTTTAGCGCCGCCAACAGTTGGTCACGCACCTGACTGATCAAGGTTTCGCGTTCGACCCGCTTGTCTTCCAGCTGGCTGGCGATATTTTTATAGACCTCAGGATTCAGGAAGCGAAAAGCCAGATCTTCCATTTCCCATTTGATCTGCCAAATTCCCAGCCGGTTGGCCAGTGGCGTATAAAGCTCCAACGTTTCCCGCGCGAACTCCACCGGGCACACTATTTTGGACTGTCTGTACCAGCGTAGGGACTGCAAGCGCGAAGCCAGTCGCATCATGACAATGCGCAAATCTGCGGCCATCGCTAGCAGCATTTTGCGCTTCATTTCTTTTTGATCGCCCCCACCCGTCTGATCTTTAGCCTGACCCGTGATAGAACCCAAGCGATACAAGGCACGCGAGCCGCGCACCAGCGTCATGACCTCGGTTCCAAAGGCTTTTTGAACCGGGTCCTGCTTGACTTCCGGGCCTGGCGCGGGGGTGACAGCCAGCAAAGCGCTGGCACGGGTTTGGGCGTCCACCCCCAAACTAGCCAGAATGACCGCTACCTGAGCGCAATGGCTGTCCAAGGGTTCACCGGTACTGCCGGTCAAATCAAGCAAAATAGGCCCTGCCCAATCGGCAGCAGCCTGCAAGAGCATACGCCCTGCTTCATCCAGTCCGTGGCTGGCTTGCGCAAACCATAGAGGATTGAAGGCCGACTCGGCCATAGGGGGAGAAGCGGTGTGATTCATGTGGTTTACGTCGATGTGGCCACTCAGCGCGGAAGTGGCTCTCTATACTGTAGACGCTAGTCTATCACCGCGAGTAAGAGCTTATGAGTCTGAACACATACCGCCAGCTTCTGATCGTTTGGCACTCCCGTACTGGCGCCGCCAGACAATTGGCCGAGCAGGCCGAAGAAGGAGCCCAGCAAGTACTGACCGAGTTGGGTGAACAAGCGCGCGTCCGTATCAAGCGCTTGCCTGCTGATCAGGTACAGGCGCAGGATTTGCTAGCCTCCCAGGCCTATTTATTCTGCGCTCCCGAAAATCTGGGCAGCTTGAGTGGGGCCATGAAGGAATGTCTGGATCGGCTTTACTACGAGGTGCTGGATCAGCTTAATGGTCGCCCCTATGCCACTTTGATCAGCGCAGGCAGCGATGGGCAAGGTGCCCTGCGACAACTGGAGCGGATTTGTACCGGCTGGCGACTGGAACTAGCTGCCCCTAGCCGTATTGTTAATTTCCATGCACAGACACCTGGGGCGATTCTGGCTCCCAAGACCCTCAATGCCAAGCAAACTGCCCTGGCCCGTGAGGCCGGCGGGCATCTGGCCGCCCTGCTCTGCTTATAAAAAAAACCCTTTGTAAGTAACAAAGGGCATAGACAAGTCGTTAAGCAGGTGGCAGCTGAAAAACTTGCCGCAGATACGCCAGATAAGCGGGGTCATCACACATGGTCTTCTCCGGGGCATCCGACACTTTGGCCACAGGCTGACCATTGCAGCGCACCATTTTCATGACGATCTGCAAAGGCTCATGGCCCAGATCATTAGTCAGATTGGTGCCAATTCCAAAGGATACTTTACAACGACCTGCAAATCGCAGAGCCAATTCAATCGCTTTAGGAATCGTCAGGCCGTCGGAGAACACCAAGGTCTTGGTACGCGGGTCAGTACGGTTGGCCTGATAATGAGCCAGCAAGCGCTCGCCCCAAATGAAGGGATCACCCGAGTCGTGACGCGCGCCGTCAAACAGCTTGCAGAAGTACATATCGAAGTCGCGCAGGAAGGCGTCCATGCCATAGACATCCGACAAGGCAATACCGAGGTCACCGCGGTATTCTTTAGCCCAGACTTCCAAGGCAAAAATCTGAGAATCCCGTAAACGGGGCCCCAGCGCCTGACAAGCCTGCAGATACTCATGGCCCATCGTGCCCAAAGGCGTTACCCCATATTTCATGGCCAGCCAGACATTGCTGGTGCCGGCAAAATGCGGCTTCATCTGTTCGATCATGGTGGTGACCACTTCTTCGTGCCACTGCTTGGAGAAGCGGCGGCGCGTGCCGTAGTCAGCCACTCGAAAGTCGCTCAAGGCCGGGTCATCCACCACCAGACGCATTTTGGACTGCAGACGCTCGCGCCCTTCTGTCCACGGTGGTTGCGGGCGCTCGTTACGGAAGTAGACCTCGTTCACAATGGCCAGCACGGGAATCTCGAACAAGATCGTATGCAGCCA
>SMEP01000166.1_pt1 | contig 14186 bp, 12 predicted proteins | sample 2456231 | NCBI WGS metagenome assembly SMEP01 (sample SAMN10132595, study PRJNA489261) | soil metagenome | isolation source: day1 control-silty clay loam soil ammended with raw manure from dairy cow... | place: USA | collected 2015-05-15
TCCATCCATCCATCCATCCATCCATCCATCCATCCATCCATCCATCTAGCTGACTGAGTAAGCCCATGAAAAGCGGGTTCTATCCTCCCCTCTCTATATAGAGGATGTAATGAACGCCTTAGTAATCCCGGAAACCCACGCCCTCATTAGCCATACAAGGACAAAGAAGTGCTGGCAGACCCGGTTAGGGACGCGCTCTCTATTTATAAAGACTCTATATAGTCATAAAGGCATAGCAGCCTCACAGACTTGGCCCTACACTAGCCCGGAACAGTCATTCCTAAGCGAACTTACTATGCATGAAGACATCCTGATTAACGTTACCCCTTTTGAAACCCGTGTTGCCCTGGTCGAGCAAGGCGCTGTCCAGGAAATTCATATCGAACGCAGCATCCAACGCGGCTATGTGGGGAACGTCTATCTGGGTAAGGTGGCTCGGGTTCTACCAGGCATGCAAAGTGCGTTTATTGATATTGGCCTGGAGCGTGCTGCCTTTATCCATGTGGCCGACTTACGCCAAAATCGTGCCGAACGTAATCAAGGCACTACCACCACGCCAATTGAAAAACTCTTGTTTGAAGGCCAGTCTCTACTAATACAAGTTATCAAAGACCCATTGGGCACTAAAGGTGCACGCGTCTCCACCCAAATCAGCATTGCCGGTCGCATGCTGGTGTATCTACCTTTTGATCCCCACATCGGTGTGTCCCAGCGCATTGGTTCGGACGCAGACCGCATTGAACTGCGCGAGCGTGTCAGCCGCCTGATGCCCGAGGATGAAAAAGGCGGTTTTATCGTACGCACTCAGGCGGAATGCGCCAGCGACGAAGAAATCAGTGCTGACCAGCAGTACTTGCGTACTTTATGGACACGTATTCAGGAGCGTATACGCGAACAAGGTGCCCCCTCAGTTCTTTATACAGACTTGAACCTGGCACAACGTGTTTTACGCGATATGGTCACCCCGAATACGCAATCCATCATTGTGGACTCACGCACTGTCGTGCAAGAGATGAAGGAATGGGCGCAAATCTATACGCCCTCTGTGTTGGAGCGCATCAGTCACCATAAAGGCAGCCGCGCCCTGTTCGACACCGCCCATGTCGACGAGGAAATTAACCGCGCCCTGTCACGCCGGGTTGATTTGAAATCCGGTGGCTATTTAATTATTGATCAGACTGAGGCACTGACGACTGTTGATGTGAACACCGGAGGTTTTGTCGGTGGCCGCAACTTTGATGACACGATTTTCAAGACCAATCTGGAAGCCGCGATCGCTCTGGCTCGCCAACTACGTCTGCGCAATCTGGGTGGCATCATTATTTTGGACTTTATTGATATGGACGACTCCACTCACCGGGAGTCTGTATTACAAGAGCTGCAAAAAGCCCTGTCCAAAGATCGCACCCGTGTAACCATTAATGGCTTTAGCCAGCTGGGTCTGGTGGAGATGACGCGCAAACGCACCCGCGATTCGTTGGCGCACCAATTGTGCGAGCCTTGCCCTACTTGCCAATCGCGTGGCTCAGTGCGCACTGCCCGCACGGTCTGCTATGAAATTCTGCGCGAAGTTTTGCGCGAGGCCAAACAGTTCAACCCCAAGGAATTCCGTATCTTGGCGGCCCAAGAAGTGGTGGACTTGTTTCTGGAAGAGGAAAGTCAGCACTTGGCTGTAGCGGGTGACTTTATCGGCAAGCCGATCTCCCTGGAAGTAGATCCACACTACTCCCAAGAGCACTACGACATTATTCTGCTATAAGCGTCATTTTTTGGACAGCGGATTGGCTCTTTAGCCAATCCCCTCCATGCGCTACCTGCTCACCTAGCAGGGTCAACAAAGTTTGTGTCGATACTATCAATGGGCAGAAATCAGCTCAAGCGGATGCTTACTCCGTGATCAGATGATGAATGATCTGAAAGCCTTCTGACTCTTGAGGTGCCACAAAATAACGACTGAACAAATCAAACTGTGCTTCGGTGGTTTCAAAGGGATGTTCACCTCCCGCGTTGCGAGCATGTAAACGCGCCTTACACACATGATCCGGCACATCCAGGTAATGGAGTTCATGCGCAGCCGCTGATTGCTCAATCAGCTCCTGCGCCCAGGCTCGTGTGGCCAGAGTATTGGATGGGAAGTCCAGCACTACCGATACGCCTGCCCGCAGCAAATCTGCAATATGTGTAGCCATTGCAACGCGCAATCGCGCCGAACAACGGGCGTAATCCTCCAAGGACTTGATCTGGCCGGGATACAAGTTCGCCAGCCAGAAGTCCTCACTAATCAGAACCGTCTGCGCCTGTTCGGACTGTTGTCTGGCGAAGGTGGATTTGCCCGCCGCAATTTTGCCGCAGATCAGATAAAGCGTCGCTACTGCGGCCACTGTCTTTTTGGAGTTGGGCGTAGAAGCAGAATCCATAATAGTCTCTAGTGATAAGAAGGGTCTGAAAACAATAAACCCGCCAGAAAAGGCGGGTCAAGGTACATCACGGCAAGATTCGAGAAATCAGGCATAAGCCGCTTGATGACGGCGAACCAATGCCTACCGAACAAAATCTATGGATTTATACCGGTGCAACGGGGACGAAATCGTCCTCAGGCAAGACTTCTTTAGGGGCGTCATGCGGGTTACACACGCCCGGAGCTCGGATCGAGGTGAAAATCTCCTTGATTTCCGCCTTCACGTCAGCACGATAGCTGTACACCTTGGCATCGACCCAGCCTCTTTGCATCAGAGTCAGGTCAACCAGAATGGATTTATCCCAACCCGCCCCCGGTTCCAGCTCAAAGCGCAAAGTGCCGTAACTGGCCTGGAGCTCGTCCATCTTGAATACTGCCGCTCTGCCACATTCGGCCTGATGTTTGAACAAGGCACGCTGAATACCGACAAAATCAGTATTAATGCGTCGCTCAGTCTTAAGGTAGCTGGGGCGTCGCAAATCCTGTTCTCGCAGTTCCCCGGTCTGCGTGGCGCAGCCCGCCAATACAGCTAGCCCGGCCATCGCAAGAATGATTTTTTTCATGATGTTCCTTATCGTGCAGCACCGGGCTGCTTATTCGTTGAACTGAAACTGCATTTGGTAGAAACCGGCATAAATGCCGTTACGGGCCAGCAATTCGTCGTGGCGACCCTGCTCAATAATCTGCCCTTCGTCCAACACCAAAATCTGATCCGCATTTTGTACGGTAGACAGACGATGCGCAATCACCAAAGTGCTACGCCCTTTCATCAGGGTTTCCAACGAAAGCTGAACCTGACGCTCGGACTCGTTATCCAACGCCGAGGTCGCTTCGTCCAGAATCAGAATGGGTGCGTTTTTAATCAAGGCGCGGGCAATGGCCAGACGCTGACGCTGCCCACCAGACAGGGTGTTAGCGTTCTCTCCCACCATGGTGTCCAGGCCTTGGGGCAGGCCTTCGACAAACTCACGCAAATTAGCCGCTTCCAGTGCTTCCCATATACGTTCCGGGGGAACATCGGCACCCGCGCCGTAAGCGACGTTCTGGCCAAGGCTCGCTTCAAACAGCACCACATCCTGGCTGACCAAGGAAATCTGACTGCGTAGGCTGCGTAAGCTCAGCTCGTCCAAAGGAATGCCATCCACTCTGACCTGCCCACTGGTCGGAATTAAAAAGCGCGGCAGCATATTGGCCAAGGTCGTTTTTCCGCTCCCCGAGCGGCCGACCAAGGCAATGGTCTGACCGGGTTGCACCGCGAAGCTGACATCCGACAAGGTGTCACGATGCGAATTGGGGAAACGATGACGAACCGCTTCAAACTCGATATGTCCACGTACGGGCTGAGTAAATTCGCGCGTGCCGGTATCGGGCTCCGGATCTTGATCCACCAGTTTGAAGACACTTTCTGCTGCCACCAACATACGCTGCATGGTGCTAGTGATGTTGGTCAGACGCTTGATGGGATCAAAGATCTGGCCCAAGGCCGCCATGAAGGCGGCAAAGCTACCAATGGTCAAAGTGCCGGTATTGGCTTGATACAGCGCCACAAAAATAACACCCGCTACAGCAAAGGACACAAACAGCTGGGTAATGGGTGACAAGGCCGCATCTGCTGACGCAGCACGCATGGCAAAGCGGCGCAGACGCGCGTTCACATACATAAAGCGAGTATTTTCACGCTCGTAACCATCAAACAGTTTGATGACACGTTGGGCACCAATGGCTTCGCTGACGACACGGGTCAGCTCGGCATTCATATTGACGGTGTCGCGGTTGATGCGTCGCAGGCGGCGTGATACCAGTTTGGCGACGAACACCGAGGCGGGCATCACCAGGAACACAATGACGGTCAGTTGCCAGGACATGTAAAGCAGAACACCCAGCAAGGCAATTACCGTCAGGGTTTCGCGCACCACAACCGTGATGACTTCCGTGGCAACCCCTGTCATTGTGCCGGCATCAATCGTGAAGCGATTGAGCAAACGGCCCGTATCCCCTTGCTTGAACTCTGAATCCGACAAACCGAGCAGCCGGGAAAACATGTCTGCCCGTAACGTCAGCAACATTTTGTTGGCGACCCAGGCAAACAAATAAGAGCTACCGTAGCTGGTTACACCGCGCACAAACATCAGCCCGATCACCGCCAGGGGGATGGACCAAATGTAGTCTGGATTGGCGCCTGTAAAGCCACCGTCCAGCAGAGGCTTCATGATCACCGCCAGCACGGGCTGTGTCGCCGAGGAGATGCTGACCAGAATCAGCGCCAAGCCGACTACCTTCCAGTAAGGCAGCAAACGGCTGTAAATGCGCTTCCAGAGATCAGATTTGACGGGATCGTGCCCAGCAGGCTTGATTTTGGTTTCTATGGCGTTGGACAACGAGGACACCTATATACTATCTAATTGTGTTTATTCTAACGCTCATTGCCTGAATCGAGCGTCCCCGCTCTCTTTCGTGCTGCCAAGTTGTCCTGTTCATGTCTGCTCCCTCTACCCTTTATTTACGATTGCCTAATTGGCTAGGCGATGTATGCATGAGCCTGCCGTGTCTGCAGGCTCTGCTGGATACTGGTGTACCAGTAGTCGTTTGCGCGCGCCCCTGGGCCCGCGAACTGCTGTCCGCTTATCCTTTGCATGGTTTCATTCCCATGACCAGTCACTGGCAGCAGGATGCCATCGCCATACGCCGCTATCGCCGCCAGCACGGTCACCGCAAAGCCTACGGCGTCTTACTTCCTGACTCGCTCAGCAGTGCTCTTAGCTTCAAGCTGGCCGGCCTGCCCTCTTGCGGCTACCGCGATGATGGTCGTAGCCTTTTATTACGTTGGCCTTTAAATAAGCCACAAAACCAGTTGCACGCAGTGCAATCCTGGTTCTATATTGTTCAACAGGCACTGGGCCTGTGGAATCTGGGCCCCGTCCCTGAGCAAGCCCCGACCACCCTGGATTTGACGCTTAGCCCCCTGCAACGGCAAGAAGGTGACAACAGCCTGCGCCAAGCCGCCCTGCGCCCCGGCGACTATATTCTGATCGCCCCCACCGCAACGGGTTTGCATAAAGGCCGCGTTAAAGTCTGGCCTTATTTCGACCAACTGACCCGCCATCTGCAAGCCCAAGGCAAAACCGTCATTATGTGTCCCCCGCCCAACGAGCATGAGGCTGCCCTACGCAATGCGCCCAGCGCACGTTGCTTGCCGCCCCTGCCTTTAGGGGCCTTTGCACGAATTTGCCAACAGGCGCAGTGGGTTATTTGCAATGACTCTGGTGTTTCGCATATTGCCGCAGCCATCAAGGCCCAGCAGCTGACTTTGTGCGGCGTAACCAACCCTGAGGACACCGGCCCCTGGTCACCCCGGGCTATTTCCCTGGGTCATGACGGCCAATGGCCTATGCTGGACGATGTGGTGCATGTCCTGGAGTCAGAGCAGGAGCACCCATGAATGTATCGAACATCCTGACCAGTCTGGTCATTCCCCTGAATTTGTTTGCCGCCCTCTTGCTAGTGGCCGTCTTGCTGTTCATCGTGCGACTACGCAAAACTGCTGTCGCCCTGGCGCTGGCAGGCTTGCTCTGGACGGGTGCCTGGTCCTTGCCAGCGACCAGCCTGTATGCCGGTGGGTATTTGGAAAAAATGTATCCCTTCCAGGTGGCCGACCAAGTGAGCGAGGCTGATGCCATCGTGGTTCTGGGCGGCCATACGGCCCAAAACCGCAGCAATTGGTTCCTGCCACAAACAGCACAAAAAACCTCGGCGCGGGTAGAGCGGGCAGCGGATCTGTATAAAGCAGGCCGTGCACCCTATATTGTTCTGTCGGGTGCGGCTTTGGATGGCGGAGTAAGTGAAGCCCAGGTCATGGCTAACACCTTGAAAAGTCTGGATGTTCCGGCCTCGGCCACCTTGATGGAAAACAATAGCCTGACCACGCAGCAAAACGGCGAGTACACCGCCCACCTGCTACAAGAAAAACAGGTCCAACAGGTACTGCTGGTAACTTCTGCCCTGCATATGCCACGTGCCATGGCCATTTTTCGCAAACAAGGCGTGAATGTGATTGCAGCCGGTGCTGCTCCCCAACTGACTGTTCCGGATGATCCCGAGTTTTCGATGTGGAAACCCAATTTGATGGCCTTGCAGTCCAGTCGTTCCATCATCAAGGAATACGTAGGGATTTTAGTTTACTGGTCTCGAGGCTGGGCGTGATTTGTCGTTCTGAATGTGGAGCCTGCTGTATTGCTCCCTCTATTTCCAGCCCCATTCCGGGCATGCCTCAAGGCAAGCCAGCGGGCGTACCCTGTATTCAATTGGATGAACAATTGCGCTGCCGGATTTTCGGTCAGCCAGAGCGACCTGCTTGTTGCTCTGGCCTACAGGCCTCGCAAGAGATGTGCGGTACTCAACGGGACGAAGCCCTGATGTGGTTGGCCGAACTTGAAACCCTGACCGCTCCACCCATCAAAAGCTGATCATAAAAAAGAGGCGTTCTGAAATAAATCCAGAACGCCTTTTTTATCAGAACCCAAGTCAGCTAAGCCTTATAACGCCCGCGCTTTCAAGTAAGCCTGATAGGTATCAAGTGAAAAACGCTGCGCATCAAAACGCATCTCTGCCCGTACCCTGGCCCGCTGACCCACTGTTTTCAAACAGTATTTCTGACACAGCATTTCCCGCAGGTGGGCTTCGATGGCATCCACATCGCCAGATGGCACTACCCAGCCTTCATGCAGATGCTCAATGCTCTCTGGCAAACCGCCAGCATTGGAAATAAGAACAGGCAAGCCCAAGGCCAAAGATTCGTAACAAGCGTAGGACGCGGACTCTTTGTAAGACAGCACAAAGCCCACATCACACGCTGCCAGCACCGAGCGTACATCCTTGACCAAGCCAGGAAAGATCACTTGCCCTGCACAGCCCATAGCCTGCACTTTCTCGCAGACGGCAGCCGTGGGGGGATCGCCCGCAACCAGAATACGAACCCGCTGTTTCAACTCCGGTTCCAGACGAGCAACGGCCTCCACCAACAGCATCCAGCCTTTTTCCAGATCCGTCCCCCCTACTGAGCCAAGAACCAGACAGTCCTCGGCCAAATTCGGGCCAAACAGTGCCAAACGGGCTTCCTGCTTTTCCTGCAAGGAGACCGGGCGGTAATGATCCAGGTCCAGCCCGTGATAAATCCGTTCAACCTGACAACGTCGGTAATCGGAGTTGGCCAATTGCCGGGCAACATAATCGCTGACTGCAATGCAAAGGTCCGTTCCGAAGCGCGCCCGCAAACGGTTGCCCATACTGTGGAGGCGATTCGTATTATGTTTGGTCCAGATAATGACCGGGGGATTGGGCAAAGTCTTGCAAGCAATCATCACATGGCGGTGATCGGTACTGCCATTGCAATGCACAATATCAAAGGCCTCGCGCTGCAAAAAACCGCGCAAACGCCATATTTCTGACAAGGCGCGACCTATACGAGCCGTATAGAGCCCCGGCAGCACTCTGACACCCGGTATCTGCAAGGCCTCACGATACAGTCGGCCCGTTGCTGGCGCTGCCAGGGTGAACTCACACTGATCAGCCAAACCACGCAACAAACCCAAAATGTAGGTGACATGGCCGCCGCCATTCCCATGGTGAATATCAGTGATCAGAACCTTCAAAACTCGCTCCGCCAGCGGCTAGAAATGACAGAAAATGCTCAGGTCGAGCATCTACAGGCTACAAAGTGTATCCGCTATTATGTAAGCTGAACAATGACTGAACAGCAGTTTTGACGTTTTAGTATCAACAAGAGAGAAAACAGCATTTCAAAGCCATTAAGCTTGGCGGCGTTGCAACACTTTTTGATAGAGCTCCTGATACCGAGTCGCGACCGCTGGCCAGCTGAACTGAGCCAGCAACTCGCAAGAATTCTCGACCAAATTACGAGCCATGACCGGGTCCCGGCTTATTGTTTCTATAGCCTGAGCCAGTTCTTCAGCATTTTCCGGGTGAGTCAGCAATAAGGCGTGATAGCCGCCCTGAACATATTGTGCAAAGCCGCACCAGGGACTCGGACTTAAGACAACCGGCAGGCCATAGGACATAGCCTCCAGGGGTGCCATGCCAAAGCTATCGTTCAAGGTTGGATGTACATAGACATCCGCGGCGCGATAAAAGGGTTCGACGTTGGATGTCTCGCCCTGCAAGATAACGCGATCTTGCATATTCAAAGCCTGCAACTGCTGACGCATCTGGTCGCGCAGACCCGGCTTTCCTCCCACCACCAAAAGGCGGTAATGGGACGGCAGTTTTGCCAACGCTTTCAGCACCGTACTCAAGCCTTTGCGCAGCGGATTGCGTGCAACCAGCAAGCAAACAACCTGATCCTTGCTAAAGCCTAAAGACTCACGAACCTTGGCTCGTTCCTCGCCTTGGTGATCGGCCTGCGGCAAGGCAACGCCTGGAGCAATAACCGGATACTCATGCGCGCTGCCATAGGCCTGTTGCAGCTGGTCAGCAATCAAGCCAGAGACAGCGACAACAGCATGGGGGCCGGGGCGCAGACGACGCTTTTCCAGACCCAGATATCCCCAAACCCGAGGACTGAGATACGAGCCCAGTTTTTTAAGCCAGGGCAGTGGCCGCACTCGCCAGTTAAAACGCACAGGGGTGACATGAACCACTTCCACATCCCCACACCAGCCATTCATGTGCGAGTGCACAATATCGAAACCGTGAGCCGTGGCTTTAGCCGCCTGACGGGCGAACAAGATGCCGCGTATCCAACCGGGCCAATGTGACCAATGGCGTATAGGCACATAGGCCAGCTTCAGATCACAGCGGCTGTCGTATTCACGCGCAAATACCGTGATTTCGTGCTTTTCGGCCAGCTCGCGCATCAACTCCACGCCATAGGCTTCAGCACCACCAAAGCGGTTGCCGAAACGATCGACGACAAAGGCAATGCGCAGGCGTTCCGGAACAGGACTGTCGTGAGCTTGGTCGGAGTTCATGAGCGGGAAACCGTTCTGCGCTTGTCTTCCAGCCGTGTCACGCACTTTTGCACGAAGCGCAAAATATTAGTGGAGCGCGAGACGGTGGCGCGCGGCAGATCAAACAAATCATCATCTGAACGCGCCAGCCCACGATTGGTCGTGGTGGCATTCAGATAACCGGCCTGCCGTACCTGTTCACGGATAGCCAGATTCTGATCGCCATAGGGATAGCAAAAGGCACTGATGTCCACTTGCAGCGCATCTTGCAGCTCTGCCTTGGACTGCACAATCTGATAGTGAGCAATCTCGGAGGATACGTCGGTCAAATGCACGTGATCCAGCGTATGCGAACCCGCTTCATGGCCTGCGTTCACCCAGGCACGCAGCTCGGGGAGAGACATCAGACCGGAATGCGGCACACCTTTAGGCTGATCCCAGAAATTGGAACCGTCCAGATGCCGGGCGACGATGTAATTGGTGGCGGTAAAGCCCAGCTCGTCCAGCACTGGCATGGCGTTTTGAAAGACGTTGCGGTAGCCGTCATCAAAGCTGATTCCCACGACCTTGCCTTGCTTTTCACCACGCAAATACGGCATTAACTGCGCCATGGACAAACCACGGTAGCCCAAGCGTTTCAGCCAGGTCATCTGGCGTCGGAAATCGGTGGGGTGCACGGTCAAACCGCGATACGGCGAGCCTTTGGGAGCAGGCACCCCGACCTGGTGGTACATAAGAATCGGAATCATAGGCGGCATTATAAGGGGCTAATCAGACTTCTGACGGGTGTAATACCAGAGCTTACTATAACGAAACAGGCTGCCAGAAGCGGCCATACACGCCAGGATAAAACCTTGCGGGCCGTCCAGAAAACCTCTGCGCACCACGTAATGCCGCACAAAGGTCCAGCTGGCATGACCAGCAATGCCCGGCAGGCTGGTGCTCTTGCCCTTGGCCTGCATCTGGCGCGCCGCATCCGACGAATAGCGGTTGATCTTGTCGATGAACACTTCAAGACTGGCATAGGGGTAATGCAAAAAATGGCCATCCAGAATCAACACGGAATGCTCGGTTTGCACGCTTTCATGGACTTTGGCGTCGTTAAAGCGGGCCGTACCGCGCTTGAACAGGCGCAGGACCCGGTCTGGCCACCAACCACTATGGCGCATCCAGCGTCCGGCAAATTCAGACAGGCGAGAGATTCGGTAAGCCGTACCACGCGGCTGGGCCATTTCCTGCTGAATCAACTGGGCCAGTTCGGGGGTGACCCGCTCGTCCGCATCAATGGACAACACCCAGTCGCCCGTCGCCTGATCCAGGGCACGGTTTTTTTGCGGCCCGAATCCGGGCCAGTCCGGGGTAACAGTCACTTTCGCGCCCATAGACCGGGCAATTTCCACGGTGTCATCGCTACTGCCTGAATCCACCACGATGATCTCGTCCGCAAAAGACACCGATTCCAGGCAAGCCCGAATATGAGCCTGCTCATTTTTGGTAATCAGGATCACGGACAGGCGCTTGCCGGAGCCAGACTCCCCGCCTTGCTCTACTTCTGTCGTTGACGACGACGCCATGCTTTCCACCTATTGAAAATCGGACCAATCACAGGGTGTATCGCCACGTTCAGCCTGCGTCCTACCGATACGCCCGTGGTATCGCGCACGGCAAAACGATAAATATGCAGCGGGTCGCTACCGGGTTGGTTGGAACCGAAGGCTTTAGTCGTATACAAGTAGCGGAACCCCGCCTGCTGGGCAATCTGTACGTAGTCAGAATCAAAATAGCCCTGTGGCCAGCACAGCTGGTCGGAGACGCCGTCCATATTGGCCATCAAAGTCTTGCGGGACTGCTCCAACTCCCAGCGCATCTTGTCATTTTTTTGATCACGCTGCTCGCTCAAATCCCAACGGGTATGCGTGTGCGTGTGGCTGTGGAACTCAAATACGCCATCGGCCTGCATGGCGTGGATTTCACTCCAGCGCAAAATGACTTCGTCGCTACGGCCTTGCTCGATACGCGCTTCACATTCGCGGTGTTCCGGACACGCTGGCACATCCTGACCTTGACCCAGATAAGGACGCACCGGGCCGTCTTTGATCCAGTCCGTCACCAGAAAGATTACCGCATTGAAACCATACTTTTTCAGCAAGGGATAGGCGTACACCCAATTGTCCAGGTAGCCGTCATCAAAGGTGATCAACACCGACTTGGGTGGAACGCCCTGCCCTTGCAAGTGGCCCACAAACTGTTCCGTTGTCAGGCTGGTCCAGCCGTGCCGCTGCAACCATTGCAGATGCTGCTCGAAATGCTCGGGGCTGGCATTGATCATGCCCCCTTCAGGGGTGACATGGTGATACATCATGACCGGCACCGTGCTGGCTACTTTCATCCCTGCAGCTCCTTTAACCAACGGTAATACGCGCTTTCGAGCCGATCGCCCATGGCAACAGGGGTAAAGCGCTCGTCGCTGCGACAAAATAGACGGCCTGCGGCTCCCATTTCCTGACGCAGTTCTGGATTTTGAATCAGCTTCTCGAACGCGGTACGCCACTGCTGGGCATTCTGCAAATCTGCCAGAAAACCGCTGCGGCCTTCCTGCATCATCTCAGGTACTCCCCCTACGCGGCTGCCCAGCACTGGAATGCCTGCACTGCCGGCTTCTACAAATACAGTACCCGAGGCTTCCATATGGGTCGCCAGGGCAAAGATATCCAGATTGGGCAGAAGCGACGGTACATCCGAGCGCGCACCCAATAAATGCACCCTGCCCTGCAAGCCGGATTGGGCAATCAAGGCCTGTAATTGCTCATAGCCCGGCGAGCCGCTCCCGACCAGCACCAAATGCAATCGGGGGTAGAGGGCAAACAAAGGCTGCATAGCGGTGATCAATTCATGATGGCCTTTTTCACGTCGCAACACGGCGACACAGCCCACCAACAAAGTATCGGCTGCCAAACCCAACTCAGCACGCAAATCCAAGGCTGGAGCAGCATCGATCACACTGGGATCAACACAGGGGTACACCACCTGCACATGTTCAGGTTTAATACCACGCTCAATCAGATGATCGCGCACATAATCGCTGGGAGTAATCACCCGTTTGGGCACGACGGTGTAGGACATCAAGGAACCGACTTTCTTGGCCAGATGACGCGTACGTACAATTAGCGGCGTACCAGCCAGACGCCCCGCCACCCCCGCCAGCATCGTGTCCCGGCGGCTATGGCTATTGAGCACATCAAACTTGCCCTGACGCAAAACCCTACGCAATTGGCGCACCCCACGCATATAGTTGGCTGGGCCATCCATCAACAAGGTGTGGACCAAAAAGCCTTCCTCACGCAAACGCTCGGTCAGCTGGGCATGGGGTTGGCACGCGGCCTCCACCTGATGCCCCCGCTCGCGCAAAACACGCATGGCGCGCAGGATGTAATTTTCCTGCCCGCCAAAACTGGTAGCGGCCTCCGAGTGCAAAATGCGCAAGGGCTTCATCGGTAACTTATCTCCACCTCGTGTGTGGCATCCCATCCCTCCAGTTGCTCCAGCAAGGAGTCAGCCAGACGGACTCGCCATTGCGGGCCTAATTGCACCACGCACTCGTAGTCGGGACGCAATAGCTGCACTTCAACCGGTACTCCACCTTGTTCTTGAGCACGGTGTGGTCCCAGCAAGGTTTGCAGGCGTTGCGCGTCCGCATTATTGTTCAGGCCAATGCTCAGGCAACTGGCACGCGCTTCACGGGCCAACTGCAGGTCAAAAATCGAATCGGCATTGATACGTAAACCGCCGGTGTAATCGTCGTTACTGACCTTACCCTGAATGATGATCAGCTGATCTTCTTTCAGACGCTGGCGGTGCTCTTCAAATAATTCGTTGAAAATGGCCACTTCCAGCTGGGCTGAGCCGTCGTCCAGCATGGCATATAGCATCTTGCCGCGACGGGTCATGCGCACACGCACGGCGGACAGCACACCCGCAAACCACTGCGGGCTGCGCGAGGCTTCCAGGCGGGCCAAGGGCGTAGGAGCAAAACGGCGAACTTCATCACGCCAGGCATCGAATAAGTGTCCGCTGAAGTAAAAACCCAGAGCCGTCTTTTCCTGACGTAAGCGATCTTGCAAACTCCAAGGGGCCACTTTCGCGACCTCACCTTCCACAATATCGTTGGAATCATCAGCAAACAGCGAGGACTGATTCGCACTGCGTTCAGCCTGATCAGCCGCTTCCGTCGCAGCGCCGATGCTAGCCAGCAAGGCGGCGCGGTTTTCATCAATCGAATCAAAAGCACCAGCGCGCACCAGGGCTTCAATAGTGCGCTTGTTAACCTGATGACGGTCCACTCGGCGGCAGAAATCGAACAGGCTGGTGTAGGGCCCGTCTTCTTTACGTGCCTGCACAATGGCTTCCACCGCGGCCTGCCCGGTTCCTTTTACGGCACCCAGGCCAAAACGCATGGTGCGGGGAGGCAAGCCCTTTTCGGTGTAGCTGTCTTGGACAGGCTCAAAACGGTAGTTGGACGCGTTGATATCCGGCGGCAGCACAACCACGCCGTTGGCGACCGCATCTTTCCAGAAAATCTGTACCTTGTCGGTATCGTCCATATCGGACAGCAAGGTTGCCGCCAGGAACTCGGCCGGATGGTGCGCCTTCAACCACGCTGTTTGATACGCAATTAGTGCATAAGCCGCCGAGTGACTCTTGTTAAAGCCATAACCCGCAAACTTTTCCATCAGGTCAAACAGCTTGACAGCCAACTCGGGGTTGTG
>SMEP01000431.1_pt1 | contig 14115 bp, 12 predicted proteins | sample 2456231 | NCBI WGS metagenome assembly SMEP01 (sample SAMN10132595, study PRJNA489261) | soil metagenome | isolation source: day1 control-silty clay loam soil ammended with raw manure from dairy cow... | place: USA | collected 2015-05-15
GATGCGCCCACCAATTGCCTCGGCCATTTCAAGCACCTTGCCGTCCACATAAGCCGGTACACCCGATACCATTTTTTCAGGTGGTGTGCCAAGGCGTGCAGGCCAGTTTTTTTTCACAAGTTCAATATTTGCTCCAATCCCACCACTTGCGACCACAACAGCATCTGCCGTGTATTCAAATTGCTCAATGGCAACACGCGAGCTTTTTTCACCGCGTTCAATCTCACTTTCTTCTAATACATTTCCGCGAATTCCTGTTACTGCGCCGTTTGCTGTTAGAAGCTCTGTTACTTGATGACGCGGTTTATAATCAATTTTGCCAATACTCGCTGCCTGTAACACTTTTTTTGCAAATGGCTCGACTATCCCCGGTCCTGTCCCCCACACAATATGAAAGCGCGGAACGGAATTACCATGTCCACCTGCTAGTGAACCCCCGCGTTCTGCCCAGCCAACTACTGGGAAAAATTTTATGCCCTTCGATTTTAACCAACTATATTTGTCGCCTGCTGCAAAATCTACGTAAGCCTTTGCCCATTTGTAGCCCCAAGTGTCTTCATCATCTAGGCGGTCAAATCCAGCCGTGCCAAGCCAATCTTGCCATGCCAGTTCCTTAGTATCTTTAATTCCAAGCCGTCTTTGCTCTGGTGAATCCACTAAAAATAATCCCCCAAATGACCAAAATGCCTGACCCCCAATTGAATTGGCTGGCTCTTGATCGACAAGTAGCACCTTCTTGTTCGCATCCAGTAATTCACAAGCCGTCACTAATCCCGCTAACCCCGCGCCTATAATAATCACATCATACCGCATACAAAACGCCCCCTTTGTGTTTCTTATTTAAATGTTCGTGCTTCGTTACAATTCCCCTTCAAAAATAATGAGGAAAGAAAATCAATTTCACTTCAAAACCTGACAAATTTATGTCACAAAGTTGAATCCGAATTTTCCATGTTATATTAATCAACTTAATTTTTCAGTAAATTCAATCAAATCGCGTTATATCAACATCGTTAGCGCTTACATCAAAATATCTATAATACGAATAATTAAATGATTTTCTCAAATATAGTTCGGTTTCTAACCATTACACGCATATGAAAGTGAATATTTTTTCAGAAATTCTGAAAATTACGTTGACAAAGGTGAACAATCGGGTTTATGATGTTAACAAATTTAATCACGACAAACTATTGTGATAGAGACATGCTGATTCGTTTTGTATAGCAAAGAGAGCTGGTGGTTGGTGTAAACCAGTGTATACGCGAAGTAAGTTCCACTCTTGAATAGAATAGCCGAAACATTTAGTAAGCTATTCCGTCCCATGCACGTTACGCATATGGATAAGGTTGTACGCTTTATTTTCTTAATATTGCGGCAACGAATAAGGGTGGTACCGCGATTCTGATATTTATTAGCCTTTCGCCCCTTACAGTAACATGTAAGGGACGGAAGGCTTTTTTTTATTCTGCTTAGCTAAATCAGCTAAACAAAAAAGATCAAAACGATGAAGATTAAGGGAGAGAATTTTATTATGGCAACTGAAGTTATCGAAAGAGCAACAAAAACAATTAATGTATTTATTGCAGATCCACTTAGTGAAGATGGGATTTTCCCATTACGTCAAGAAACTGAATTAGGCTTAAACGTTATTATCGATACAGGTCTTGCTCCTGAAGAGTTAATCGCAAAAATCGCGGACGTAGATGTGTTACTTGTTCGTTCTCAAACAACAGTTACACGTGAAGTAATCGAAGCAGCGAAAAACTTAAAATTAATCGGTCGTGCTGGTGTAGGTGTAGATAACATCGATTTAACAGCTGCAACAGAACACGGAATTATCGTAGTAAACGCACCAGATGGTAACACAAACTCTGCTGCTGAACATACAATCGCCATGATGACGTCTTTAGCACGTTACATTCCACAAGCGTTCAATACACTTAAAAACGGTAAATGGGACCGCAAATCATATGTTGGTGTTGAGTTAAAAAATAAAACATTAGGCGTTATCGGCATGGGCCGTATCGGTGCAGAAGTTGCTTACCGTGCAAAAGGTCAACGTATGAACGTTATCGCTTATGACCCATTCTTAACAGAAGATCGTGCAAAAGAGCTTGGCGTAACAAAAGGTACAGTTGACGAAGTATGTGCAGCTGCTGAATTCATTACAGTGCACACACCGCTATTACCTGAAACACGTAACATCATTAACAAAGAGCGCTTTGCGATTATGAAAGACGGCGTTCGCATTATTAACTGTGCACGCGGCGGGATTATTAACGAAGACGATTTATATGATGCAATCGTAGAAGGTAAAGTAGCTGGTGCAGCACTTGACGTATTCATTGAAGAGCCTGCAACAGATCACAAATTATTAACGTTACCACAAGTAATCGCAACACCTCACTTAGGTGCATCTACAGTAGAAGCACAAGAATCAGTTGCGGTTGACGTATCAAACGATATCATTAAATTCTTTAAAACAGGTACAGTAACAAACCCAGTAAACATGCCTTCTATTCCAAAAGAAAAGCTTGCAGAAGTTGAGCCATTCTTCGCATTAGCTGAAAAACTTGGTAAATTCTTAATCCAAGTAACAGAAGAAAGCATTCAACAATTAAACATCTCTTACGCGGGTGAAGTAGCAAACTTTGACGTTCGTCCATTAACTTCAAACGCAATTAAAGGCTTACTATCTACAAATCACGGCTCTCACGTAAACGATGTAAACGCACGTTACTTAGCTGAGCGTATCGGTATGCAAATTAACGAGCATAAAACAACAACTGCAAAAGGCTTCACAAACTTAATTACAGTGGAAATCATAACTGAAACTGAAAAACATACAGTTGCAGGTACATTATTAAACGGCCTTGGCGCACGTATCGTAAAAGTAGAAGGTTTCGTAGTAGACGTAATTCCAAACGGTAACCTACTTTACATTAAAAACCAAGACAAACCAGGTTCAATCGGCCGCGTAGCAACAAAACTAGCTGAAAAAGAAATCAACATCGCAACGATGCAAGTAGGTCGTGATCAAGTCGGTGGTTCTGCGGTTATGATGCTTGTAGTTGATAATGAAGTAACTACAGAAGATTTAATTTATGTAGCACAGCTTGAAAACATCGATGAAGTAAAAGCTATTTCTCTATAATTTCACTTCCAATACGGATAAGCGCATTATGCGGCTTATCCGTATTTTTTTGTCAGTAAAATTAACTATTTTACATAGTAAATTGAGTTAACACCGAATTCATCATAGTTCTAAATAAGGATTTATTTAGTGATTATTTAAGTTTTTTACAAAGAATTGTATACTAGACACATCAAGCAAAATTTTGATAATTCTCAATAAACTTATGTAAAGGAATTTGCTATATGAAAAAAATAATTACTATTTGTTTTATGATGCTTTGCTTCGGTTTTACGCTCATTTTATTACCGCAGCATTCGACAGCCGCAATGTCTACTGATATCAAATTCACGATTGAGGCAAGCGAGTTACTGGACGAATCTTTACAATCTGTTGTCACAGAATTACCAAAAAATGCACCAGTTGTTGTAATAGACGTGCAGGGTGATTGGCTAAAAGTACAATACAAAGCACAGGTCGGCTATCTAAAAAGTGACCAGCTTACAACGCTCGAACCCGAGTACATGCTCGTACAGGCAAAAAGTGAGCCGCTTGTTCGCGTGACGGATTTACAGCAAAGTGATGTACGTGGAAAGCTTTACTTAAATAGTATCGTTGATATGTACCCAACCGACTCAGCGAATTTTGTTTTCGTCCGCTATGGTCATTTAGCAGGCTATGTGAACAAACATGCGCTTATTCAACCAACAGCGAAACCAATGCTCGTTAAGGATCCAAATGGACTTGTCGTACGTTCTGTTGCGAGTCCATCTGACGCGGAAATTGGGCAACTTACGGCTAAATCGAAAGTAACAATGCTAACAAATCTAAAAGGTTGGGCATTTGTGACAACTGACAAGCTTTCAGGCTATGTACTAGCAAGTGGCTTAGTATCAGCAAATGAAAAGCCGATTGCTTCAAAACCGGCCAGCTCAACGAAAACCAAAAAAATAGCGCTTACCTTTGACGATGGGCCCCATCCAAAAGTAACGCCGCAAATTTTAAAGATTCTAAAAAAATATGATGCAAAAGCTACATTCTTCGTTGTCGGAAATGAAGTAAAAAAGAATCCGAAAGTATTAAAGGCGGTCGCTGATGCCGGTCACGAAATCGGTAATCACACGTATAATCACGCAAAATTAACGACATTATCAGTAAAAAAAGTAAAGCTACAAATTGACTCGACTGACGCTGCCATTAAAGCGGTCATTGGACAAAACGCGACCGTATTCCGTCCACCATACGGGGCTTATAATAAAACCGTAACGAACCAATTAAAAGTACCGAGTGTATTATGGACAATTGATACATTAGACTGGAAGCATCATAATCCAAAGAAAACATTAGCCGCGGTACAGAAAAATGCGAAAAACGGCAGTATTGTTTTAATGCACGATATCCACCAAACAACAGCTGATGCGTTAGAGCCGATTTTAGCAGCACTACAAAAGCAAGGCTATGAATTTGTTACCGTATCGGAAATTTTAAAGAATTAAAAGAAGCTCCACGTTTCGCATTTGATTGCGAAACATGGAGCTTTTTAATTAAATGATTTTAAGTTTAAAAATGTCAGTGTTTCTGAATCCGGTGTGAAATCCAATGTACTTGTCATATCAATACCTTGCGTCATACCTACAACAGCTACAGTGACTGCTGCTAGCGTTGCACCTACTGCAATAAATCCTGATAATAGACGATGGGCTTTTTGCATTTTCACGTTGGATTGGTTCACGTCTTTTTTACGTACAAGCTGTAAAAAACGCTCACGCTGATGAGGCATCGATAACAAATGGGTACACGCTAAGCAGAGTTGGGCGCTATGACGCTCAATCGTCACGAAATCCACCTGTACATATTCTGTTGTACGTCCGCAGTTTTCACAGTTACATGCTCCATTGTTATCCATAACAACAACCTCTTTCATCGTATTTGTATATTCAGTATAACATAAGTTTTTAGAAAATTCTCTATTTTAAAAGTCCTTATATTAGAAAAATAAAAAACGCACAGAATTCCATGCGTTTTTTAGCATTTATAATGTTTGAACGAGCTTTAGAAATTCCGTTAATGATGTCACTTCATAGGTCGGTGTCACATCTGGATTTTTTGGCTTATCTTCACGATTAATCCATACATTGCGCATATTCACGCGAGATGAACCTAAAATATCCGTCATTAAATTATCGCCAACCATAATGCCATCATCTTTTGTTACGTTCGCTTTTTCCATCACATGTTCAAAAATTGAAGCGTCTGGTTTTCCTTTACCAAAGTCGCCTGAAATAATAATATGATCAAAATACGGTACGATTTCTGGTGTAATTTCTAATTTTAAATTTTGTAAGCTCGGTGCACCATTTGTTAATAATACAAGCTGGTACTTTCCTTTTAGTTCATCTAATACGGCAAAGGTATCCTCATAGAAGAATGGTGCTTTTTTACGCTCCGCTACAAAGCGCTCTCCAAGCTCGGCACCAAACGTAGCATCGTCTACACCAAGTGCAGCTAAACCATTTGTCCAAGCCTGTGCACGGTAGCCCGGTACGATTTCTTTCATCTTTTGGAACTGTGGAGTTGGATCGTCAAATGTGCCCCATAAGCCTTCGAACGGGTTAATGCCAATTAGCACTGTGTAATCATATGTTTCGTAGCCTTCATATAATGTACGTGCCGCTTTACGCACTTCGTCTTCAAGTTGTACAGCGTCTACATTTTTTACTGAACTTGCATAGTCACACGTTTTTTCAAATGCTGTTTTTACAGATTTTTGATCATAAAGCAGTGTGTCATCTAAATCGAAAATAATTGTTTTAATAGCCATGAATTTTGCTCCTAAAGTTAAATTATGTACGCTCTTATTTTATCATAATAAAGCATGTTATTTTCGGTTCATTTTGATTTTTCTAAAAATTAAACACAGGTTCGTTCTGCCGCGCTGCATGAGGATGCGTTGAAGCGAGGTGGTTTGAGGCATGAGTTCGTTGAAGCGGATTGGCTTGTGGCCCACCCTTCGCTTCGCGGCACTTTGCTTTGGTATAAAGAGATCTTCTATAAAATGGCATTTCTTTTTAACAGAATGCTACCAAGAAGTACACCCTAGCATTTCCGTCCACCGCCGCCTCGCGAAGCGCAATCGGCTTAATTGAGCGCTCTTTCCTTCTATTTATACCGAGCACAACACTTTGCGATTGGCGTGCCTCGCAAACGGCAATAAAGAAAAATTCTAAAACACTTTTTAGAATTTTTCTTTGCGCCGAGGATGGTGAGAATTTATTCTGACCACCGCCTCAAGCGGCTACATTCACGTGATGCAATTGCTAATGCTCCTGCCGCTACGCTTTCGTCGCAAAAGTAAAACTTTATTCGAAAATTTCCTTCTTGTTACAGTAATGAGCAAATAAGAAAGCACAGAAAACCTACATAATGTTTTCTGTGCTTCATTTAACCTATTTATTTTTCTCACGCAGCTGCTGCATCAAGTTAGCGATGCGGTCTTTTTGCGTTGCGGTTTCTTCGTTTAATACCGTTATCTCATACGTCTGCCCATTATCGTGAATCGATACGATGTCACCTTGCTTCACTTCCGTCGCCAAATCCGCGCGGTGAATGAGGAGCTGCTTTGTTTCTTCTGGGCGCTGTAAAAAAATCGCGTAATCCCCTTCAAAACGATCTAATGTATATTTTTTATGGTAGCTCACTAACGATTTCCCCCTTCGCATTTTTCAGCTGTGCTGCATCCCCTGAGTTTAACCAAATTTGCTTTTTCGTCCACTCCAGTGAATTACTACTCGATTTGGCGTCACTGCCACTTGTCACATAAATTGTTTTACCAGGTGCTACATTGACATTCGGGAAGTTAAATACTTGATTGCCTTCTACCGAAATTAATTGCCAGCCTTGTAAATTGACTGCTTCGTTGCCGTTATTTTTAATCGCTACAATTTCAGCTTCTACATCTTTAGTAACTATCTCCACTTTGCCTGACTTTGGTGGCGTGATGGAACTTGTTGCGCCAATTCCCGTCCACGGCTTCGCGTTAATATCATATGTTACACCATCTGTCGTCACAACAATCATGCCTGATTCTGCTGTCCCGTAAATGTCACTACCAACTTGTGTTAGTGCATCGACCACTTCTGCATGTGGATGGCCATACTTATTATCTTGACCATAGCTTAAAATCGTTGCGAGTGGGCTTACTGCTTGAATGAATTGCGGTAAACTACTTGTATTTGAACCGTGATGCCCCGCTTTTAAAATCGTCGCTTCTACGTCAACCCTGTCTTGTACGAGCTGCTTTTCAATATTATGCCCCGCATCGCCCATTAATAAAAATGAAATATTTTGATAGGCTACACGTAATACAATGGATGCATCGTTATTATCTGAGGCGTTTTCATCGCTTGCGAGTACATCGACCTTTACCGTTGGATCAAGCGCCACTGTGTCGCCTGCTTTTGGTACCGTATAACGAATATTTTTGTCATTAACTAATGCCAACATTTCCTCATACGTTTGTGAAGTATGTACTTTCCCTGAATCGATAAATTCTTTAATCGAAATTGAATTCAGCACCGCAATTAACCCACCGATGTGATCGGCATCAGGGTGTGTCGCTACAACATAATCTAGCTTCGTTACACCTTGTGTGCGCAAATAGTCGACTACGGTTTTCCCCGCGCCCTTTACGCCACCGTCAATCAGCATTGTCTTACCATTTGGGGCTTTAATGAAAATCGAATCCCCCTGCCCAACATCGATAAAATGCACCGACATTTCTTTCCCTGCTACTGCCGGCGTTGTTTCTGTTACTTCTGTACAGCCCGTTAATACGAGCAGCATTGCTACTAATAGCCATATTATTTTTTTCATTTAGCCAATCCCTTTTTATTAATCTCTTATTTAGTGTACACAACATTTTGCGAAATCAGAATGAAAAAGGACTCTTATGTGAAAAGGGGGCGTCCGGAAAGTAATTTCGGGACGCTCCCTTTGCGACGAGGATGGTGAGAATTTATTCTGACCACCGCAGGAGCACCGCACTTAAGCGGTTAATTAATACATGAACGAAGCACTGTCTGAAAAGTACGTCATGATATACGCTGCTGGATCTTTTGGATTGTGGAATTGCGTAATTTTGCCCGTTTCTGGATGTACAAATTTCGACGATGCTCCGCAGCCAATCCCTAAAATCGTTTGTACTTCTTCCATAATAACGATGTTGTAAATCGATTCTTCATTTGGCTTACAGTAGCCGACGTTTTCTAAGTTGCCTAAAATATTTTTTTGACGGTATAAGTAGTATGGGACATAGCCATTTTCAGCTGTCCAATCCGTTGCCATTTGCATCATTTGTGCCACGGTATCACGGTCCGCTACTTTATATTTATCTTTATTACGCGTCATTTCAGAAGCACGCTTGAAGCTCAGTGTATGCACCGTTAAGCTTTCTGGCTGCATTTTTGCTGATTCCTCTAATGAATGCTTAAATTCCTCGATACCTTCATTTGGCAAGCCAATAATTAAATCCATATTAATATTGTTCATGCCTGAATTACGTGATAGCCAGAACTTTTCAATCGTTTCCTCCACTGTATGGTGACGGCCGATTGCTTTTAATGTTTCTTGTGTATAGCTTTGTGGGTTTACCGAAATACGGTCAATGCCCCATTTCTTTAACACTTCGATTTTTTCTGGCGTAATCGTATCAGGACGACCCGCTTCTACCGTAATCTCACGTATCGATTCAGGATTTGGGAAGGCATCAAACATCGTTTTATACAGGGCATCCATTTCATGTGCCTCGATTGATGTTGGCGTACCACCGCCCCAGTAAATTGACGTAATGCGCATATTGTTCTTCGTTAACCATTTACCCATTTCTTGTAATTCAATGTGTAGCCCATCGATAAATTTATCCACGCGACCCGCTTTACGGTTAGATTGAATGGCATACGCTGGGAATGTACAGTAGGCACACATTGTTGGACAGAACGGTACCCCGATATAAATCGAGATTTCACGTCCAAGCTCATCTAAATCTGGAATAATTAATAGCTGACGTTCGACAATTGCTTTCATGAGTGCAATTTTTTGATCTGAAATACGGAAATCTTCTTTCAAAATCGTGGCGATTTCTGCATCTGATTTACCGGCTTTACGATATTTATGGTACAGCTTCGTTGGACGAACGCCTGTTAAAATACCCCACTGCTGCGTCATGCCTGAATATTGCTCTAGTACATCGAGCATCACGTGAGATAACGCACGTTTCAGACGAATATTTCGCTCTTTTTCCGTACCCTCTGTCGCATAGCCAATCGAATAATTACTCGTATATGTCTCGCTATCAACGGTTAGCTTTGCTGCGGTATGAACGGTAAACGTCTCATCGATCGAATGCTCGAACGACATAGCCATATCCGCTCCGTCCTGTTCAATTTGGATAACTGAATCCTCATAAAACAAATTGGCGATATGATTAAATACGCGTGTCCAGTCTTCTTTTAATCGTTCATTTATGTGAATTGTTTTCATTATTTCTTCTCTACTTTCCTAACAAATGAAATTAAATACAAAATCCATCTCATTGTAACAAAAAATGAAATGGAATAAAGGAATCGTACTTATTTTCAGGTAAAAAAATATTAAAAATTTAATTTAATTTAACTTAATTTTAACCTTTCCAATATATAATTTATTTACAGCATAAGGAACTAGGAACAATTATTTGTTAAAAGTTCACATAATTGATAAAATTTAAATATAAACATTAGACTTAATTAACAGAATATTTTATACTTTTAATAAATTGAAGATTATATGGAGGTGGAAGGATGGTTATTTCGCAAAATTTAAAAACAAAGAATTTTACCAATATCGTAGATCAATTATCTATCAATATTAATAAGTTTGATTTAAATCGATGCGATGAACGTACATTTTATATTACAATTAACCTGTCCTATGCGAATCATTCAGCAACATGTGACTTAATTTTTTTAATAGATCGGGATGAATTATTTGGAGCAATCTCTTTAAATAATTTTTATGAAAATGTCCAACGATTCTTTTCACAGCATTTTAATTACCATTTACTGTACACGGACGAAATGTATATCGCAAAGCTGGTTACAAAGCAGCCTCATTTTTCAGAGAGCATTCGTAAGTATTCACAAAAATTTCCGAAGCATTCCTTTGCATTATAAAAGGCTCACACGATTGTGTGGGCCTTTGTTGTTTTCTATCTTATAGTTCGTCATATAGTGCTTGAATTGGCTGTGTAATAATACGATTTACTTCTTGAATCACAGTGCTTAATGCCATTTCAGCTTCTAACATTGCTAAAATTCTCATGTCTTGCTGTGCTAATTGTGCTGTTTTTTGTAGGTACACATACTCTTCTTCTGTAAGCTCTTCGCCCGCAGTTTGCTTTTCTTGAAACTTCATTTGCACATCACGGAAGTTTGTGAATAATGTTTTTGACTCTTCGTTTTCACGTACCGCCTCTACCGCTTTTTGTAGATTGACGAATTCTTCTGTTTTACGGAATGTTGCTTGAAGCTTGTTAATATCATCATAAATGTTGATCATTTATATGTCCTACTTTCTCGTTTTAGTTCGTCATAAAGACGATAATTGCTTGAATGACCCCGACAAGACCACCGATAATACCACCTAGCCAAGTAATAAGCTTTAGCTCCTTGCTAATAATACCAAGCACAAGTTCTTCTAGCTTCGCAATTGGGAATGAATCGACCTGCTCGCGTACAACTTCCGCTAAATTTAAACGTTTTAACACGTCTTCAATTTTGCCTTCTGCTGCGATAAACAATTTGTTCATCATTTTCGGTAGTAGTTCATCCATTGCCCACTGTTTACCTTGTGGCCAATAGTCATTAATCGTTTTGTCTAAGCGAGATTCAAGTGCTAATGCATTTTTTGCATAGCTTTGAATGCTTAATTCAATCGTATCAAAGTTTACATCATTCATAAAGTCCATTACTGGGCGATTTTTAATTTTCTCCCACTCTGCAGTAAAAATGCGTTGCAGTAATGCGGCTGTGCCTGGTGCTTGTAAAAACTTCACCAGCTCGCGTTGCACTTTATCAACAAGCGATGAAGAATCACCTAAAAACATTTGAATCATCCCACCAAACGAACCTTTCGTTGATAAAAAGTCATCAAGCATATTTTTGATTGTTAATGTACCTTCTGGTGATAAGAAATAATCCTCACCCTTTTGCAAAATTTGTACAACCGCCTCGTCAATTTTACGATCTAATACCGGCTCTAAATCTGCTGGTAACAATTCGCGAATTGCTTTTGTCGATAATGTATTTTTTATCGACATGAATTGGCTATGAACCAGTTCATCTACTTTACCTTCAATTGTTTGAGGTAATGTCGAAAAGCCTGCTACATGCAGCCAATCATGTAGTGTTTTGTCGTTTGTAAATACTTCGTGTGCTACTTTTTCCTGCGCAAATGTTAAAACGCTCGTACGCACTTCTGGTGATAAAAATTTCTTTTTAATTGTTTCCGGTGTTAATAAATACTCCGACACCGTTTTCCCTAATTGAATCGCTAAATCACCACGGCGCTTCGGGATTAAGCCGGGCGTTAATGGTAACTTCCACTTTTTAAAGTAAATTGGCTTATATGGACGAAATAGCATTTTAATTGCCATATAGTTTGTTGCTGCCCCAACAACTGCGCCTACTACACCAAGTAATAGTAATAGCGTAATAAATTCTCCCATTGTTCTCACTCTTTTCTCATCTATCTTAATTCTATTATTAATTTGTTCAAACAAAAATTGCAACAACAGACTACTTTCTTGTACGATTAAATGGGGAGGGAAGTTTCATGATTCAACATTTTAGCTATAAACCATTATTTGAAAACAGCCAAATTCCAGGCTGGTCAGTTAGCTTCTTTTTTAAAAATGAACGCTACAAAGCAGAATACTATAAAGATGGTAGTATTAAATTTATCGGCAACACACCGCAAGAGCTTGCCAATGTAGAAAAAATGATCCACGAATTAATGCTGTTTCACGTTTATGAATAAGTAAAAGAGCATCCTCAAAATTTGAGGATGCTCTCTTTATGCGCGTTCGAGCAAATTATAAAAATAGCTGGCTAGAGGTTTTATTTGCTGGCATTTGTTAAATAAAATTCTCTCTTATTTCTATAATTACCTTTTATTACATTAACATTAAAATACTGAAAATTCAATTTTTCACTCCAATATTTATTCTCAATCATTTCATTTAAATTCCATCCTTATTTCCACTAACAAAATTTGTTTTTTTCACGTAAATATTTTATCATTGTATTATTAAAATTTTTTTTAGGAGGTGTACTCTTTATTTGCCACGCTCATTCGCGCCGCAAATAGGGAATATATTTGGACGTAGACATAGTTGAGCTAACCATTAGGCTGGCAGCATTTGCTGTCTTAATTGCCGCCACGGCATTTTTCGTTGCAACCGAGTTTGCAATAGTTAAAGTAAGAACGACAAAAATCGATCAGCTTGTAGCTGAAGGTAATAAAAAAGCTATTCGAGCAAGAAAAGTAATTACTAATCTTGATGAATACTTATCTGCTTGTCAGCTTGGTATTACTATTACTTCTTTAGGCCTTGGTTGGCTTGGAGAACCAACATTCGAAATTATTCTTCATCCATTATTCGAATGGATGGGATTAAGTGGTAGTGTGACATCGTTCCTTTCATTTATTGTTGCCTTCTCATTCGTAACGTTTGTACACGTTGTCGTTGGGGAATTAGTTCCTAAAACTCTTGCTATTCACAAAGCAGAAGAACTTACATTAAACCTTTCTGGTGCCATCGTTACATTCCATAATGTAATGTATATTTTTATCCGTGCACTAAATAGTTCAGCACGTTTCATTTCTGGTCTATTTGGGTTTAAAACCATTTCTGAAGGTGAAGTAGCACACTCTGAAGAAGAGCTTCGCATGATTTTATCAGACAGCTATAAAGGAGGAGAAATTAATTCCTCTGAGTACGAATACGTAAACAGTATTTTTGAGTTTTCTGAACGCATCGCGAAGGAGATTATGGTACCTCGAACTGAAATTATTAGTATCGAAAAAGATCAAACTATCCGCGAAGTATTTGAGATAATGGGTATTGAACAATATACGCGTTATCCAATTACCGACGGAGACAAAGACCATGTCATCGGCTTAATCAACATGAAGCATTTATTAACAGCTTATATTAAAGACCCTGCAAATGGGGATAAAAAAGTTGAGGAATATATGCAGCCCGTTATTCGCGTCATTGAAACAATTCAAATTAGTGAACTGTTATTAAAAATCCAACGCGAACGTATTCATATGGCCATTTTAATGGACGAATACGGCGGTACTTCTGGGTTAGTAACAATTGAAGACATCATCGAGGAAATCATCGGTGACATTCAAGATGAGTTCGACCAAGACGAAATTCCTGAAATTCAAGAAATCGCTAAAGACCATTACATCTTTGATTCTAAAATGTTATTAGCTGAAGTCAACGACATTTTAGGCACAGACATTGAAGATGAAGACATCGATACAATCGGTGGCTGGTTCATGACGCAACACTTTGATGTTGAAGAAGGCGATACGATTGAATACGATGGCTATTGTTTCAAAGTGACTGAACAAGATGGTCACCATATCTTGTATTTAGAAGTAACAAAATTACCGGAGTCTGACACACAAGACGAAGCATAATTTTTAAAGCCCCCATTTTCTACTTAGAAAATGGGGGCTTTTTAATGCTATACGGTCTGCTGCGCTAAGGGGAAAACGCGTTGAAGCGAGGTCATTTTAAGCTCGAGTCCGTTGTACTGCGCTACAGGGCAGGCTTTTCTGGGGGCGTGGCTCCAACTAAATGTGAAGTGCCTCTGACGGCGGCACTTCACATTGGATTTTCCGCGCACGCTTAATCCCCTAGAAGTCCG
>SMEP01000169.1_pt1 | contig 14053 bp, 15 predicted proteins | sample 2456231 | NCBI WGS metagenome assembly SMEP01 (sample SAMN10132595, study PRJNA489261) | soil metagenome | isolation source: day1 control-silty clay loam soil ammended with raw manure from dairy cow... | place: USA | collected 2015-05-15
CAATTAACTATAGACTCATGCCGTATCAAATTACTCACAGGGCAATATCATGTCTTTACTTAAACGGTGCACCGCAGAAACGCTGGGCACTTTCTGGTTGGTATTTGGGGGCTGCGGAAGCGCAATCTTTGCCGCTGCATATCCGGAACTGGGAATTGGTTTTGCAGGTGTCGCCCTGGCCTTTGGCCTTACCTTGCTGACCATGTGCTATGCCATCGGCAATATTTCCGGTTGCCACATTAACCCCGCTGTAACGCTGGGGCTGGTTGCTGGTGGCCGCTTCCCAGCTCGCGAGGCTGTTCCTTACATCGTCGCGCAAGTGATCGGCGGTATTCTGGCCGGCGGCGTGCTGTACCTGATTGCCAGCGGTAAAACCGGCTTTGATCCCCTTGCTGGCTTTGCCTCCAACGGTTTTGGCGAACATTCGCCAGACAACTACAGTCGCAACGCCGCCTTGATTGCAGAGATTGTGCTGACGGCCTTCTTCCTGTTCATCATCATGGGTGCCACACACAAACGCGGCCATGCTGGGCTGGCCGGTGTGGCGATTGGCCTATCACTGACCTTGATTCACCTGATCAGCATCCCCATCACCAACACCTCGGTAAATCCTGCCCGCTCTACCGGCGTTGCCTTGTTCCAGGGCACCTGGGCCATAGAGCAACTGTGGTTGTTCTGGGTGGCTCCATTGATTGGCGGCGTTATCGGTGCATTAGTGTATCGCTTTCTGCACTCCAACGACGACTAAACGTCACTGATCACTGCACGCAAGACTAGTGAGCCGCATCGGCTTGAACTGGGCTCCCAGCCAGTTCAACGCGATGCGGCTCAATGCTATTCAGGAAGCACGCACATCATCAACAAACTCTTGTTCCGCAAACAGATCGCAAAGCCCAAGGCGAGACTCTCTTATAGAGTAGGATTGACAGCTTGTCCTTGAGCAAAACACAAAGACGCAACGCGGTCCGCTACGCCCTTCCCTGGGCGCTCGATCAAGCCAAATACGAGCAAGAGAGCCCGACCAAACCGGAGAATTACATGAAGAAAGCATTGAACACCGGCCTTATCGCTTTAGGACTTAGCGTGATGGCAAGTATCTCTTCCGTACAGGCGGCCGACTGCGACAACCTGACCAACCAAAGCGCAATCAATCAATGCGTGAACAACGAATACAAAAGCACAGATGCTGAACTCAACAAACTCTATAAAGAAATCAGCATTCGCCTGAAAGACGATGGCGACAACCTGAAGGCATTACGTAGTGCTCAACGTGCCTGGGTCAGTTTCCGCGACGCAGAATGTGACTTTGCGGCCTTTAACACCCAAGGGGGCAGCGTGCATCCCATGCTGATCACCAGCTGCCGCAACGAGCTCACTCAAACTCGTGTCAACGACTTCAAAAACTACTTATCCTGCCAAGAAGGCGACTTGGGCTGCCCGGTTCCACCGGAAATGTAAACCTTGGAATAGTGTCCTAGGCCTTATGCCTCTTGACGCTGACAAAATGCCCGTCGTCAATCCGCGGCCTTGTTAGCATAGGGTCCTGACCATCCTATACGTATTAGCCACAGGCTCTCCCACATGCCTGACACCAAACTCCAGCCCATGCGCGATCTGAACGACCTTTATTACTTGGTGCAAGTCGTGGACCACGGTGGGTTTGCGCCTGCCGGACGAGCCTTGGGCATTCCCAAATCCAAGTTAAGCCGACGCATCACCTTATTGGAAGAGTCCTTGGGCGTGCGCCTGATCCAGCGTTCCAGCCGCCATTTCAGCGTGACGGAAATTGGCCAGATGTATTACCAGCGCTGCCTCGCCATGCTGGTGGAAGCGGATTCTGCCCAAGAGATTATCGAGCGCCATCGCAGCGAACCACAGGGCTCGGTACGCATCAGTTGCCCATTGGCTTTACTGGATTACGGGGTCAATGGCTTGCTGGCCCGCTATATGGCGGAGTATCCCCACGTCAAACTGGAAATTGAAAGTACCAACCGCCGTGTAGACGTCATTCGCGAAGGCTTTGATGTGGCTCTGCGCGTCCGCTTCCCTCCCCTTGAAGATAGCGGTCTGGTCATGAAGGTCTTGGGCGAGAGCACACAGTATCTAGTCGCCAGCCCCGCCTTGATAGAGCGTATGGGCGGGCTGCCCAAGCTGGATCTACTAGGAAGCTGGCCTGCCTTAAGCGACGAGCACCTGCTACGCAATCCCATCTGGCAGCTGCAAACGCCAGAAAACACAGTGATGGACGTACCGTATCACCCCCGTCTGGTCTGCGATGACCGTATGACCTTGCTGCAAGCCGCACTGCAAGGCATTGGGGTGGTGCAAATGCCTGCCATGCTGGTCGCTGCGTTTATGCAAGATGGCAGGCTGGTGGATGTCGCTCCCGGCTGGAACCCCCGCCCCGGTGTTGTGCACGCCGTCTTCCCATCACGCCGAGGTTTGGTGCCAGCAGTACGGGCCCTTCTGGACTTTCTGGGCCAGGAATTCGTGACAATTTTGCGTGCTCCTACCCCTTGATACTCCGCAGCTACGTCCCATACAAAGTAGCTGCATAGTCGTTCTAATTATGGAACGCTGATGACCATATTCCCATCTATCCAAGCCATCGTTGCACTTCTATAGTTTCCTCAAGCAACGATTGATAATGGGAAGTGCATCGACATGAACGCCAAACTGGCCGCGGCCATTGCCGCTATTCTCTGGGGCTTTACCTACATACTGACCACCACTTGGCTACCGCCTAACCCCTTGTTCCTGGCCGCTGTCCGGGCGTTGGGTGGTGCCATCGTCTTGCTGGTACTGGTCCGCAGCTTGCCCCCCCGTGCTTGGTGGGGACGTCTGGCCGTGCTGGGCACCTTGAACACCGGCCTATTTTTTGGTCTGTTCTTTATTGCCGCCACTCGCCTTCCCGGTGGCGTGGCCGCCATCTTCCAGGCTTTGACTCCGTTGGCTACCATTTTTATCGCCTGGGGCATTCTGGGTGCTCGCCCTGCCTTGATGCGAATTGGCGCCGTCCTCTTGGGCGCATTAGGCGTGTCCTTGGTGGTGATGTCCAGTCAGGCGCACCTGGACATGATCGGCATTCTTGCCGCCCTGGGTAGCATGCTGTCCATTGCCACCGGCGGCGTCTTGATGAACAAATGGGGTGCGCCACCGATCCCGCTGCTGAGTTTTACCGGTTGGCAATTGCTGATTGCTGGCGTCGAGTTAAGCCTGATTGTGCTGCTGACCCAGGATATTCCTACCCAGATCATTCCGGTGCATTGGCTAGGTTTGTTCCTGCTGGCAACCGTACTGACAGCAGGCCCCTTCGCCCTGTGGTTCAGTGCCATCAAACAGCTGGGTGCGGTCACCGTGGCTCCCTTCATGCTGCTGGTACCCGTGACCGCTTTTATTCTGGACGCGCTCATTAAAGGAGTCTGGCCCACCTCCTTGCAACTGGTGGGTGTCGTACTCGTCATGGGGGGGCTGGTCATGAGCCAAAAAACACTGGCTGTGGCACGTTCAACGCTGGAAACCTCCGTGCATAAACCATGAACTGAACCTCCAAGGAGGGGCATCATGCATCACCTCTTACAAGAAATACTGCGGTCCCGGCTGTTTTACCTGCTGGCCTGGTTAGGCGCCCTGATGCTCAGTGTTTTTACCTTATCCACCATTCCCCTGGCACATCGCTTCTGGGAAATGCAAGGTCTGGAGGCCTTTCTGGAACAGGTGCTGGTGCAAGACCATATCAGCGTAATCGGTGGGCTACTGGTCGCCGCCGCACTGGCTCAGGTACACCGTCAGTCACGTAGCTAAAACCTGTATTGATGCAGCAGCTATCCGGCAGGCATGGACTCTATGCCTGCCACTTTCTTAACTGGCGCTACCCTGTGCCAGATCCCGTTGCACATCAAAACCTGCAGCCTGCCACGCTTCCAGGCCCCCTTCCAAAGGACGAACCCGGCTATAGCCACTTTGCAACAGGCGCTTGGAAACCAGTGCCGCTGACACCTCGTTAGGACAGTCGCAATACACAATAATTTCTCCGTCGGTGACCAGATTCAAGGTCGCCTCCCCCAACGGCAAGGTAATCGCCCCCGGAATCCGCCCCTGCGCCTGAATAAAGGCCGAGCGCACATCCACAATGACAGGCGGCGTGCCCGAGGCCAGCATCTGGTGCAGCTCCTGCACACTGACCCGTTCCATACACAGGGACTTAATAAAGCGGTGGCGCTGCCACCATTTCTTGGCAACGAACACGGCTAAAGCCAAGGCCAGCAATACTCCGCCTAGCACACCCAGGCCAACCAGCACATTCAATAACTCGTCCACCGCCGAACTGAACAAAGAGCCTAAAAACACGGCCGAACCCGACCAGATCGCGGCCCCGATTATGTCGTAAAGCAGAAAACTGCGTTTACGCGTTCCTACCGTTCCCGCTAGAACGCTGGCGATCGAGGCAAAGCCAGGAATGAACTTGGCCACCATCAAGGACGGTGCTCCCCAGCGCATATAAATGGATTCAGTTTGCCGGATGCAGGAATCGGGCGACAGAGAAATCTTGCACAACAGGGCCAGCAGCTTGCCACCGTACCGTCGACCTGCCAGATACCAGCCGTAGTCTGCAATCATCGCGCCCAGGACCGCCACCCCAAACAAGGCCCACAAGCTATACCCGCCAGACTCATGCAAAGCGCCTGTGACCACCAGGACGGGATAAGCAGGCACGGGAGCACCCGCCTGTTCCACCAGAACGTTGAAAAACACGATCAACAGACCGTGTTGCTCGATAAGTTGCAGAATAGATTCGACCATATTGCCAAGCGCAGAAATTGCCAGGAAGCGCGTATTGTAAGCTGGCTAATCTTAGCTTACCTGTATGTTTTCAATTCTCTGCCTCCAACCCAATCGCTCTCACCCTAAAAAACGAATATTTTCGCTAAACCAAAAACCAGCACAAAAACACACTATTAATATAAATCGTATCGAATCAATACTAAATTTAAATGAAAAAATAAGCCAAATAGTATTTAAAAGGCATGCTAATCGTTTCCTGCTCATGCATTTCCTGACATTCCGACGAGTTATAGACTTTCACCAGAGTGTATATTTTTCTTTCCAATCCTTTGTTATACAACGACATTTCATCCCTAACCTCTTGCCCTAGAAACATCACATCTCTTGCACTACCATCCACCTTGTGTTTATCAACATATTGCGACATCTTAATTTTTATTTTTTTTGATGCTGTGTTTTGTTCAAGCTGGTTAGCGGCAATACCGCAGCGAAGAAATGACTTCATATCACTTTTTACAGAACCACAAGAGCTCAATAAAAACAAAAAAACAATCGGAACAAAAATCTTTAGCCCTTTCATAACGCCCTCTTTATCTAAAAACACCGAGAACATTACACTTGCTTACAATTAGAGTCAACCGATTAACCACACGTACAGAAAAACAATAGCCATCAATAAAACCAAAACCTAATACCATAAAAAAATTAAAAAAAATAAAAAACCTTCAAGCTCTAACTCGCATAGCCAGCGACCTACAGGTTAACGATGGTAGCCAGCACTTTTTACCTGTCTATACACAATACCCGCGTCAATAACGGTTCAGGTGAACGTCTTCATTTGATGAAGCACCGCCGGCACAACGACCCGGAGCCTATCTATAAACAGATGGTCAGGTGCCATTTTCTGACCACCTGACACACATCACCTATTCCCATTTCTATTCGTACACAGGTCGGTTTTGACATTTCATGTCGTCAGAACAAGGAGGACTGCTGTGCCCCCCCTACCCTATGTAGATCGGCATCATGACCGCCCTAAAGCAGCAACGTAAACACCATTTTTCTTGCGCTACTCCACCTATTTGAAATGCTGGTCTAAGCATGTTTTTTCTGGAAAACCATCCATATTTACTCCTTATTACTCTTAATGATTAACATCAAGTTGACGTAAGGGTAAACCCAAGTTGTGACCAGTCGGAGCTTGCACATAGACTAAACCTGCTGTGCGGCCAATAAAAGTACACAAAAGGGACAAGCATGCTTTTGCGTCTAATCGATTCAATCAATGAATGGATAGGAAGGCTCATTTCCTTTATCGCCATCCTTTTCTCCACCATTATTATTTATGAAGTGTTCATGCGCTATGTGATGAATCAGCCCACTCGCTGGACTTTTGACGTCACCAAGCAGCTTTACGGATTTTACTTTCTGATGCTGGGTGCCTATGCGCTTAAACATCAAGCCCATGTACGGGTAGATTTGCTGATACAGCGCTTCTCACCCACAACCCGCAAGTGGACAGAGATCGCTGGATATCTGATTTTCTTCTTCCCATTTGCGTGGATATTCCTGGCTCGCAGCTACGATTTCGCCATGCGTTCTCTGGCGCAAGGTGAAACCACTTACGGTGCGGTTCAACTGCCCGTGTACCCGCTCAAGCTATCCATGGTTCTAGCCGCCGCTCTGTTGCTGCTCCAGGGTGTGGCTGAAGTCATTCGTTTGCTGACCCAGAAGGAAGCCGCCCATCATGACGCCTGAAATGATTGCACTCGTCATGGGTGGCCTGCTGTTGCTTGGGCTGTTCATGGGCCATCCTTTGGCCTTTGTTCTGGGTAGCACAGCCGTTATGGGGGCCTTGGTGGCGGGCAAACCCATGGTTCTGGGCATTGTGGTCAACCGTATTTATGGCGATGTGCTGGACAACTACACGCTGATTGCCATCCCTTTATTTATTCTGATGGCGCGCTTTCTGTCTGATTCTGAGGTGACCGACAAAATGTTTGAGGCCTTGCGCCTGCTGATGTCGCGGGTGCGTGGCGGGCTTGCGCTGGCGGTGGTGTTTATCTCTATTTTGCTGGCGGCTACCACCGGCATTATTGGGGCCTCCATTACCGTGACCGGCATGATGGCCTTACGCCCAATGCTGCGATACGGGTATTGCCCCAAACTGACCACAGGGGTGATCGCCGCTTCGGGCTGCCTGGGTATTTTGATTCCACCGTCCATCATGCTGATTCTGATGGCCAGTTACTCCCCCCTGTCCATCGGTGAATTATTTGCCGGTGCCTTGATACCCGGCGTATTGCTGGGCCTGCTTTATGCCATGTGGGTAGTGTTCGTTGCCTGGCGTCACCCCGAGCGGGCACCTTCAGTAGAACCCGACGAAAAGATATCCAAGCCCGCCTTGATCCGCATGCTGCTTGTGGAAGCCGTGCCCCCCATTTTTCTGATTCTAGGCATTCTAGGTTCCATGTTGGCGGGCATTGCCACAGCCACAGAGGCATCAGCCATTGGGGTACTGCTCGCCTTGCTGATCGTTGTTTTCCGGGGGAAATTCAAATGGTCCATTTTCCTGAATGCCCTCTACGAAACCGGCCGCACCTCCTCCATGATTTTGTTTATCGTTGTGGGAGCTACCGCCTTTACCGGCGTCTTTAACATAACCGGTGGTCTGGGCGCTGCACAAGACCTCATGCGCGGTTTGGATATGGAGCCCTGGCTACTCATTTTGGTCATGCTGCTGATTATCTTTATCCTGGGTTGCTTTTTAGACTGGACGGGTATTGTCCTGCTTTCCTTCCCCATTCTGCTGCCTATAGTGCAAGAGATGGGGATCAGCCTGCTTTGGTTTGTAATTTTAGTCTCCGTGGTTTTACAAACCTCTTTCCTGACCCCTCCCTTTGGATATGCACTTTTCTATCTGCGTGCCATCACCCCTAAATCCGTCAAGACCATGGAGATCATCAGCGGGGTGGTTCCTTTCATTTTCTTGATTATTTTGATGTGCGTCTTGCTGGCTATTTTCCCTGGTCTGGCCACATGGCTACCAAAAGTGTTGTACGGAACGTAATAAAACAAGGAGACACAATAATGAAGTTAACAAAGAAGGCAGTCTACGCGTTAACGGGGCTGGCCCTGCTGGGCATGACAGGCCTGAGCCACGCTGCTTCCCAAAAATGGACCATGACCAGCACCTGGCCCGCCTCAATTGAACTGGTTGAACTGGATAAGAAATGGGTGGAACTGGTCAACAAGCTAGTGGGTGATGAGCTTAAAATCGAGTTCTACGAAGGCGGCGCACTGGTTCCTACCGGCGAGGTCTTCAGCGCAGTAGAGTCAGGCACCATACAAGCAGGCGCTGACTGGCCAGGCTACTGGGCAGGCCGCAACCCAGCCTTCTCCCCTTTGGGTACGCATTCAAGCTTGTTTAACGCCATAGACTATGCCAACTGGATCAAAGAATGGGGGGGAGCCGAGCTCTACAACGAGATCTATGGCAAGTACGGAATGGTGTACATCCCCTACGCTATTACCAATAATGAATCCGGTTTTCATACTAATGTCCCTATCCGCAATCTAGAAGAAATCAAGGGAAAACGCCTGCGCTTATCTGGACTGGAACAGGGCAAGGTGCTTGAGAAAATCGGGGGTACTCAAGTCTCCATGGCAGGCCAGGAACTCTATCAATCGCTCGAGCGCGGTGTTATTGAAGGTGCCGAGTTTTCCACCCCTAACGTGGATGTCTCTGCGGGCCTGCACCAAGTCACCAAGCACTGGACTACGCCAGGCTGGCATCAATCTGCTTCGGTCTTTGGCGTCATGATCAACAAAACCGCTTGGGATGCACTGAGTGATTCGGCCAAGGAAAAACTCAAAATCGCTGCGGATGCCACCATGATGTGGTCCATCGCCTTCACAGAAAAGAAAGCGACTGAAGGGCTACGCACCTTCCAAAAAGCAGGGGTTGAAATTCACCGCATGGATGATGAGAGCCTGAAAACGATTCAGCAGGTGACCAACGAGGTGATGATCTCCATGGCCTGCAGCAACCCTGATGCGGCCAAAGTGTACGTCAGCCAAATGGAGTACCTGAATGACTATAAGGACTGGCGTGAGACGTCCATGCCCTTTAACCTGGGACGCCCTATTGACGGCCCCGATCTGGAAAAAATAAAGGCCTGCATGAAATAAGGCGAACCCCACTCCTGTAACCCTCTAAAACGATAGTGCTCCCCACTATCGTTTTTTTATAGGCTAAGGAAACCTGAGCCAGACGAGCACGATAAATCAGCGTGCGGCCCCAGAGCAAAGCATCGCTAATTACTAATAGCCCCAAGCGGCAAAGCAGGGATCACGAACGGTGCCCAGATAATTGTTTCAACCAGATTAGGCGTGGTGCTGAGACTGCCTTTCATCTGCTCCACCTTGGTCTCGACAGGTGAAGAAAACTGAACCACTTTATGCACTGGTGGCACTTGATCGACCACGCTGCCCTTGCTGATTCTTTCCTGCTTGATATAGAGCGTATCGGTGTGCTGCAGCGCTCTGGCCAAGGCGGGGATACGACGCACAAAGCTGACGCTATCCGGTTTGAACACCTGGAAGTGGTAGGTTTCCAGCAAGGCTGTTTTATCCAACTCACTCAGTTGATGCGCGGCAATGTAGATATAGAAAGTCGCCCGCACTTCCTTGTTCGGAAACACATGCACGGCACTGGAAAGGTGGGAAATCTGCGTGCCTAAACGGGACTGCCAGAACTGAACAAAGGGCGCTAACTCCGCTTCGGGGAAAACGTACGAGGACTGATCCGCCGTCAGCAAGTAGAGCCCGCTTTGATCCTCAGCGATAGCCGTTATGGTTGTGTTGTCGGTTTTTTCTGAAGAATAAATCGTCGAGCAACCAACCAGAAAACTCAGCAAAAAGATCAGACCATACTTGAACATACGCGTGATACCGCCCTGAATCATGAATGCCGTATCCATCCGGCATACGCACCTCCAGTCCCAAGAGGCATCATAAAAAAGCGCAGCGTATCAACGCTGCGCCTGCAAAGCCCAAGTCTGAGCGCTTAGGCTTTCTTCAAATACATGGCCTTCAACAAATAGCTGATGCCATCAATCTTGCAATCGACCTCATGGTCACCACGAACCAGACGTATGCCTTTGGCCTTGGCACCTTTCTTCAAGGTATTAGAACCTTTGACTTTCAAATCACGAATCAGAATTACGTCATCGCCCGCCGCCAGTAAATTACCGTTGCTGTCTTTAACGATCAGCTCATCGCCATCGATTTCAGCCTCGGCAGCGGACTCATTGTCTTGCCATTCGTAGCCACAATCGGCACAGACCCATTGCTCAGTGTCATGGTAGGTATTCTCCAAGGTGCACTGGGGACAAGGAAGCGGTGTGCTCATATTTTTTTCCTGAAAAAACTGGGTGCTGCTGCACCAGAAGTGCGGCCAGTTTAGCCCTTTGCATCAGGAAGGCCAAAAACGCACCGTCCCGACTGTGTAGGCAGGGACGGTGTGATGAGCTCAATTACATCGTGGGCATCAACAATTCAGGCAACCACGTGGACAGGATAGGAATATAAGTGACCATTCCCAGCAGTACCAAAAGGATCAGGAAGAACGGCGTGGTGCCCCGTATCACCTGAGACAAAGGGACTTTGCCTATGTCTGACACCACAAATAGATTCAGACCCAATGGCGGACTTAACAGCGCAATTTCCATGTTCACCACCACCAGTACGCCGAAATGGATGGGGTCGATTTTCAGGGGCTCCAGCAGTGGCAGCACCAAAGGCATCATGATCATCAGCACCGAGAGCACTTCCAGGAACATGCCCAGAAACAACAAGGCCAGGTTCAAGAACAGCAGGAACTGCCAGCCCTTGATATCCCAATCGTTCAGTTGGGCCACCAGCTTGGCACCTAAACCACTTTCTGTAATCCAGTGACCAAAGGGCAAGGCCACCGCCACAATAATCATGATCACCGCTGCGTTGCGTACCCCAACAGCCAACACGGATAAAGTCTCTTTGACCGTGATGCCTTTGTAGACAAACAACGCCAGAAAATACGCCACCACGGCGGAAACCGCAGCAGATTCAGACAAGGTCATGAAACCGCCGTACAAGCCACCCAGAACGAGCAAGGGGATTAGCAAGGTCGGCAAGGCCAGCATTGTTTTATGCAGCTTTTCACCTCGGGTGATGGTGCTGCTATCGATGGCGTAATTATTTTTGCGGCTAAACCAGATGATGTAGCCCGAGATCAGCAAAATCTGCAAAATGGCCGGGATGACACCGGCCAGGAAAAGCCGGGGGATGGAGACATCCGCCAAGACGCCGTAAATAACAAAGGCCAAAGACGGAGGAATCAAGATCCCCAGCGTACCTGCCGAGGCCACCACACCAGAGGCAAAACCACCGGAATAACCGCTGCGCAACATGGCGGGAATCAAGATCGTGCCCATAGCAATCGCGGTCGCCACCGAGGAGCCGCACATGGTGGCAAACAAGGCGCAAGCGGTAATCCCGACCAGGCCCACGCCCCCACGAATCTGCCCTACCCAGGCTTGGGCGGCATCGACCAAAGCACGTGCGATACCACCACGCTCCATAAAGGTGGCGGCAATCACAAAGTAGGGAACGGCCAATAACGGAACCGAGTTCAGCTCATCAATCAAGCGTTGGGCTAAAGACAGCAAGGCGTCGTCTTGGTAGAACAACACCACACCCGTGGTGCCCAAGGCCAAGAAGATGGGGGCACCGATGGCCAACAGCGCCAGAAACCCTAGAAAAACAATCCCGATCATCGTTGCTGCTCCTGGCCAACAGGATGGCGCACACAACGAAGCAGCAAGAGTAGATAGCGCAGGCTCATCAAACTCATACCCACCGGTAAAGCGGCCGTATAAATCCACAAGGGAAAGCGCAAGCTAGTCGAGGATACATCCCCAAACTCGTAGGCTTCCATGGCGATTTGCACGCCCAGATAGCTCATCAGCATGGAAAACAACAGGCCCAGCAAGTAGCTAAATAAGAACGCCTTGTGCTTGAGGCCGGGAGACAAATAGTTCAGGACGATATCGGCCTTGATGTGCCGTCCCTGTGCCGTAATGACGCCCAGGGACAAAAATACTGCCCAGACAATCAAATAGACCTGAATTTCATCGCTGGCCGTGATGGCGTGGCTGCTGCTGGTATTGCGCAGGATCACGTTATATAGACAGACCAGTACAGCCAGTAGCCCTAGTAAACCTACGATCACATCTTCGACTCGCTGCAGCGCAGAGGGAGGCGTGGCCTCCCCCAAGGCTGGCGTGTCCTTATTGGTACAGGTATTGGACATGCTCAAGCCTTTTATTATTTAGAAATCCACATTTGCTGCTTGGAGTTCTTGCTTGGCCAACTGCTCGGCCTCTGCATCAATCTTCATGGCTTTGACCAAAGCGTCCTGCGTTTTTGTCAACTTCTTGCGGGCTTCTGTACGCAGAGCCTCATCAGGGCTAAACGCCTGGATGCCGTTTTCTTTTAAAGTGTTGGCCGCATCCAGCTCTACCTGCTTGACCATATTGCGCTGCTCCACAACAGCCACTTGCCAGGCTTCGGTAATCGCAGTCTGAACCTCGGGGCTTTGTTTTTTCCAGAAACGCTCGCTGACCAAGGGAACGTACTGCGCCATCATCTGATAATCGTCAAAGCTGTACTTCAAACCAGAGTCCCACAGCTTGGCAGTTCGCACACCTTCCCGGCTGCTGGCAATCGCGTCAATGGCACCTTGGCTCATGGCCATAGGCAGGTCAGAGAATGGAATCATCACCGGTACGCCACCCAAGGCCTCAATACGGGCCGAGAAAGTCGTGCCACCCGAATACTGAATCTTCATGCCTTGCAACTGGTCGTAAGAGCGGACGTCTTTCCCCGTGCTGTAGAAGTGAATGGAACCGGCATCGGCCCAATTACCCAGTACTTTTACACGCAAGCGATCTTCGATTTTCTGGTTAATCAGCGCCCCCAATTTTCCATCCATCAAGCGATGCGTGATCTCGGGATCGACCCCGTAAAACATGGGTAAGGCAGTGACCGCGGCACTAGGCTCACTGCCTTCCAACTGCCAAGTTCCGGGCAGGCCCATTTCAACGGCCCCCTGGCGCAGGGCCTTGGGAACATCGCGGTCCCGGAACAGCTGGGCGCTGGGGTAGACCTCGACAATCAGTTGGTCCCCTATTCTTTTTTGCAGCTCTGCCACAAAAACTTCCACGCCTTTATTGCGGACATGGTTGGGGTTGGTATCCAGAGAAATCCGGAATTTATCCGCAGCATGGGCAGCAGGAGCCAGTGTTAGGGCAAGGGCAGCTAGCCCCGCGCAACGCAAAGGAGATACGCGATATAGCGACATGATTTTTTTCCTGGTGGTAGAAGATAGTTTCTGCAGCGAGTCGTTTTAGTTTTTGCCGAACAAGGCATGCCCTGCGGCTTCCAAACGTTGAGCAACAGCCAGCAAACGCCAGTCGTCACCCTGTTTGGCAATCAGTTGCAGCCCAATCGGTGCACCATCTTTAGCCGTACCCCAAGGAATGGAGATGGCGGGCGAACCAGACAAGCTAAAGGGCATGGTCAGTTGCGTGACGGCGGTATGCAGAGGGTAGGTTTTCTGACCTATCTGAACCTCTGACGCCCCGACTTTGGGAGCCGGGCAACGCATGGTGGGGCAAATCAGAATGTCGACGTGCTCAAACAAGGCATCAATGTGGGCATTGAATTGCGTACGCAGTTTTTGTGCGCGTATATACCAGGGGGCAGGCAAAAAGTGCCCGATTTCCAGCCGGATACAGATTTCTTCACTGATCTTGTCAGCCTGTTCCTGAAGGCGATCGGTATAGGACGCGGTAGCCTCGGAAGTGATAATCATGAACTGCAAGGCAGCCGCCATATGGGCCTCAGGCAACATGATTGACTGCACAGCGGCCTGATCCTGTTCCAGGCTACGGCAAGCCTGATCCAGCGCGCCCAGTACTTGTGATTCCAAGGGGTCCACGAAGTAACCACCCAAGCGCCCCACGCGGATACCGTCCAAATTATGCACCGCCCAATTTGGCTCTTGCGGCAAATCCAGTAACCCCGCATAAACCAGGGCGCAATCTTGCACGTATTTTCCTATGGGGCCCAAATGGTCCAGGCTGGGGGCGACATCAATCGAGCCTTCCCGTGGGACGCTATCGTAAGTAGGTTTGAAGCCTACTACTCCACAACAAGCAGCCGG
>SMEP01000403.1_pt1 | contig 14018 bp, 10 predicted proteins | sample 2456231 | NCBI WGS metagenome assembly SMEP01 (sample SAMN10132595, study PRJNA489261) | soil metagenome | isolation source: day1 control-silty clay loam soil ammended with raw manure from dairy cow... | place: USA | collected 2015-05-15
GGATGATAATGCCGGGCAAAGATGCTGCCACTTTGCAAAGGCAGACGCAGCTCTTCTACCATTTTCACAGCAGTCGGTCTGGCCTGAATTGTTTTCATGCGCGCATCAAACGCCACCCGTGCCTGTGCGACATCTTCACTCAGAAAGCTGCCATGCCCCTGTTTAAGCTGAATCGCCATCAGGCATTTGACCATGGGGTCTAAATCAGGATAGTGATGAGGATAGTCCAAAGCCTTAACCAATGCGTCTTGTGCAATACCAGGTAAGCGATCCAGCATACGCGCTGCTGTGCCTTGCCCTTTTTCGATTACACTTTTCAGTACTGGATGATTCACAGTCATTATTTTTAGTCCTTATTCTCTTAATTCTTCATAGTTTCTACACGATTAGCGTTTCAGTGACCATATTCTTATATAAGTCTTAATATCTACGTACATATAGTTTTATCCAATACGTTAACCTGATTTATAAAAGATGTCATTGACCATTTAAATGGTATTTTTGACGTAGTTTTGCGAGCTTCAGTATATTTTTTATTTCAAGTTGGGAGAATGCCTATGGCTGGCAAAATTATAGCTCTGTCTCTGGCGACTGCATTTTTGGCTGTAGGCTGTGTTGCTTTCCCTGAAGATGGTGGCTACTACGATGGCCGTTATGATCAGCGTTCTGATCGCCGCTATGAACAGGATCGTCGTTATGAGCAACAGCGTCGTTATGATCGGCAACGCTGGGAATATGAACAGCAACGTAAACGTATTGAACTGGATCGACGTAAACAGGAAGTGCAGCGTCGTAACTGGGAACAGGACCGTAAAAGACAGTTAGAACAGGACCGACGTAAAAGCCAGCTGGAACGACAACGCCAGGAACAGCAGCGTAAAAACATGATGAGCCAACGGCAAAAACAGGCTGAAGCAGAACGTAATAAACGCCGCCTGGAGCAGGATCCTAAACGGATCACCGATCAGCGTGTCAGAAAAGCCCAGCAAAACCGTTCATCTAACCCACGCTGGAGCGATAATCGACGTCAACAGCAACAGCAGCGTCCACGCGATCGCCGTGATTAATACTTTGATTTCACTCTTTGTTAAAAAAGCCTGTAGCAGGCTTTTTTAATGGAAAATTTTATCTCAAGCTGATTGAATAAAAGCAGTATTTTTGCATGAAGGCCGGACTAAGCCGCCAAGCCATCATTTTTATCTTGATCAGATCAAGAATGCTCAATTTTAGCAAAAAAAAGGCCTATCTTAGAGAAAAAGATAAGCCACGAAAACACATTTCAAAATAAGAAGAAACTACAGCGATAGAATCTGGAATAAATATTAATCAAAAGTTCATCTATTGAGAAATACTTTATTGCTTAGATATTAATCGCTTTTATGTCTAATAAATAATCAGGCAAAAAAAAGCCAAGTCTTGGGGGAACTCAGCTTGAAAAAAGTAACTTGAAATAAGGCAACAGCAACCGAGTTCGGCTCTCTCCTCTGAACAAGGTCGCTGTCTATGTCAGTATCATGCAATTTTTTTACTAATATTTAAAACAGATTAAAATTATTAAATTTATTTAAAAATACGATTATCAATTTTTTATATTTATTTTCAAATAATTCATGTTTTATTTTAAAGCTCAGACTGTCTATTCAGCGACGTATACAACAATGATCAGATGACTCCTTGATCATTTACTTCAATTTATCTCCGCCTATATCGCGGTAAAAGCCTGCCATCTGCTCGCTGTTTTATTCAGAATTTTGTATAAATCTTAAATTTAATCTTGACTGACGCTTGAATTTTTACACCCTGCCCCGATTTCTTTAGGTAATCAAGAACTTCAACCATGGCAGTTCAGCATTAACGCAGTGAATACTGAGGCCTGAGGACTGTACATGTTTAAGAACCCATTTAAACGGAGTAAATCAATGGCGACTGAGCAAAACGAGCAAGCTCAAAAATTTGAGCAAGAGCAAGCGGAACAAGATACAGCGCAAACTCAAGCTGAAACCGAGCAGGCAGAAGTTTCCGTTGAGTCTTTACAAGAGCAGATTGCGCAGCTTGAAGGTGACTTAAAGTTAGAAAAAGCACGTACGGCCAATGCAGTCTACGAAGCACAAAAAAGTGTGGAACGTATTCAGCGTGAATCTGAAAAGCATAAAGATACCGTTTTAGAAAAGTTCTCTAAAGAACTTTTAGAAACCGTCGACAATCTCGAGCGCGCCATTGTTGCCGCAGGTGAAGAGAAAACTCCACTGCTGGAAGGCGTTGAACTGACACTTAAATCTTTATTGAATACCTTAGAGAAATTTGGAGTCGTGGTGGTAGACACCAGTAACGGCTTTAATGCTGATCTGCATCAGGCAGTTGGGATTGATCCAAATGCCAAAGCCAATGAAATTGGCACTGTTTTGCAAAAAGGCTACACGCTGAATAATCGCCTGTTGCGTCCGGCGATGGTCATGGTTGGCGCTTAAGCCAAATAAATTCGGGAGTTTGTGAAATTTTTTCAACAATTTTACTTGAAAAAAATCGAACGGCTCTCATATCGGATAACAAGTAAATCCCTTTTAATTTCCCTTTGATAAAGGGAAAAGTTTGGGAATAAAAAAATTTTTGAGGAAACATCCAAATGGCTAAAATCATTGGTATTGACTTAGGTACTACAAACTCATGTGTTGCAGTACTTGAAGGCGACAAAGTTAAAGTAATCGAAAACGCTGAAGGCGCGCGTACAACGCCATCAATTATTGCCTATAAAGATGGCGAAATTCTGGTAGGTCAATCGGCAAAGCGTCAAGCGGTAACGAATCCTAAAAATACCTTGTTCGCGATCAAACGTTTGATCGGTCGTCGTTATGAAGACCAAGCGGTACAAAAAGATATCGGTCTGGTACCGTACAAAATCATCAAAGCTGACAACGGTGATGCTTGGGTTGATGTCAACGACAAGAAACTTGCGCCACAGCAAATCTCTGCTGAAATCTTGAAAAAGATGAAGAAAACAGCGGAAGATTACCTGGGTGAAACAGTAACTGAAGCGGTCATTACCGTTCCTGCTTACTTCAACGATGCCCAGCGTCAAGCCACTAAAGATGCAGGTAAAATTGCAGGTTTAGAAGTGAAACGTATCATCAACGAACCAACTGCTGCTGCACTTGCGTTCGGTATGGACAAGAAAGAAGGCGACCGTAAAATCGCGGTTTATGACTTGGGTGGTGGTACATTCGACGTTTCAATCATTGAAATTGCGGATCTTGATGGCGACCAGCAAATCGAAGTGTTGTCTACTAACGGTGATACATTCCTGGGTGGTGAAGACTTCGATAACGCATTGATCGAATTCCTGGTTGAAGAGTTCAAGAAAGAACAAAACTTCAACTTGAAACAAGATCCGCTTGCGCTGCAACGTTTAAAAGAAGCTGCTGAAAAAGCGAAGATCGAGCTTTCTTCTTCGAATGCAACTGAAATCAACCTGCCATACATCACTGCTGATGCGACTGGTCCTAAACACTTGGTGATCAACGTAACACGTGCGAAACTTGAAGGTTTGGTTGCTGACTTGGTTGCGCGTACCATTGAGCCATGTAAGATTGCACTTAAAGATGCTGGTCTTTCGACTTCAGACATCTCTGACGTGATTTTGGTGGGTGGTCAATCACGTATGCCAATGGTTCAACAGAAGGTTCAAGAATTCTTCGGTAAAGAGCCACGTAAAGACGTAAACCCTGATGAAGCAGTCGCAATGGGTGCTGCGATTCAAGGTGCGGTACTTTCAGGTGACAAAACTGACGTACTTCTACTTGACGTTACTCCGCTGACACTTGGTATCGAAACCATGGGTGGCGTGTTAACAGCAATCATCGAGAAAAACACCACGATTCCTGCGAAGAAATCTCAAGTGTTCTCGACTGCTGCTGACAACCAGCCTGCTGTAGACATTTCTGTGTTCCAGGGTGAACGTAAAATGGCACAGCAAAACAAATTGTTGGGTAACTTCCAATTGGGCGATATCCCACCTGCGCCACGTGGTGTGCCACAAATTGAAGTGTCTTTCGATATCAACGCTGATGGTATCTTGAAAGTATCTGCAAAAGACAAGAGCACGGGTAAAGAGCAATCGATCCAGATTAAAGCAAACTCAGGTTTGTCTGATGCTGAAATCGAAGCAATGATCCGTGATGCTGAAGCGAATGCTGAAGAAGATCGCAAATTCGAAGAATTAGCGAAAGCACGTAACGAAGCGGATGCGTTAGTTTCTTCTGCTCAAAAAGCAGTGAAAGATTTGGGCGAGCAAGTGACTGCAGACGAAAAAACTGCAATTGAAACTGCGGTTTCTGAGCTTGAAGCATCAACTAAAGAAAATGATGTTGAAGAAATCAAAGCGAAAACTGAAGCGCTTCAAAACATCATCATGCCGATCACTCAGCGTGCCTATGAAGCAGCTCAAGGCCAAGGCGGTGCGCAAGGGTTTGATCCGAACGCATTCGGTGGTGACGCTGGTCAACAACAGCAAAAAGCGGACGACGGCGTTGTAGATGCTGAGTTCACTGAAGTAAAAGATGACAAAAAATAATTTGTCGCTTTAACTGAAAAACCGCGCAATAGCGCGGTTTTTTTATGTCCAAATTTTAAAGCATGAAGGTAAAATGACTAAAAATGGATCGTATGTTCAAGTAAAGCTGTTTAAGCTAAATCCAGCATGAAACGACCATCAACCCTGAAAATTCTGATTTTGCGGCCTTTCAGCAATGGGTTAAAGCCATGTTATTGCTACAGGAACGCCACGCTTGTCGACTGTATGCCAAATCCGGCCGGGGTATGGAGCTGGAAGCGCAAGTTGGCTGACGCACGGGCTGGATCGAAACACCACAGGCTGACATCGTGGCCTTTTCCCTGAATATGCAGATGCACAGTCATATGGATCCGGCGATTCGCCTGGACATTTTACAGCAAACCTTGGCCGAATTAGGACTTTATCCAAAAGCTGAGCAGGAAGGCAAATAAGCATGGGAAATGCCTTAAAATTAAGCTATATTTTTTAAAAATAAGCATCTCAATAGCAATATGCGCCTTCTATTTTGTCTGGTCATCGTTGGGTTAATCCTGTCTGCCTCTATGCATATGCAGACCAAAGCTCATCCACAACTGCGCTACAACTCGCTTGCAGACCGGCTCAGTCATCCTTTTGACACACGTTTACGCTTTAAGGTCGATCAGGTAGATGCAGGCTTTGGGCTGAGTAAAGAGCAAGTGATTCAACTGAGCAAAGAAGCCGTCGAGATCTGGCATCAGGGCACCCATCGCGATGATCTGCTGCTCTATGATGAAAATGCCCAGCTGAGTATTCATCTGATCTATGATCAACGGCAACAGGAATATAATGCCTTAAAGAAAGTCGAAAAACAGTTGCTGGCAGATGATGCCCAGTATCAACGTCAGGTCAAAAATCTGGAAGCATCTTATCAACATCTGGAAAGTCAACAACAACGCTTGATCCAGCAAAGAGATCAGATTAATTATGAATTTCAGAAGCTACAGCAACGACGGCATCAGCCAAATTTATCTGCCTATGAGCACGAACAATTAGAATATGAGTTTCAGGCTTTACAGCGCAAATCGGAAAATTTTAAACGGGAAGCCGAGTATCTTCAGCGACAGCAAAGTTCTTTTAACCTGAATGTTTCGCTGCATCAACATAGTCTTGAAAATCATCAACAGAATATCATTCAGGCCCAGCAACGTTTTCCTGCCCGTGAATTTCATAAAGGGGTATTTATGGGTCATCAGATTCATGTATATCAGTTTGATGCAGAAGATGATCTGCGTCTGACACTGGCTCATGAACTGGGGCATGCTTTGGGCCTGTATCATCATGATGATCCAGAGGCGCTGATGTATCCGGTACTGGGAAAACAGAATCTGCAACACTTTCAGTTGCGACCTGCCGACAAGACTTTGCTGTATCACCGTTAAGTGATCAGCCTGAATTCCTTAATTAATTTAAGTGTATAAGTGTTATAAAAAACACTCTATTCGGATTTCATGTTATTGTGAACGGCTACATTGTTCAGGCCATCTTTGGAGATTCATGTGAGTTACTACCATATTTTAATTGAAGTAAATGACCACATTAGTACGATTGATGAAACGCGTGATATCGAGATCTTTGATATTGAGGATATTCAGCCACATCTTCATGCGATTTTATTGCCTTATTTCAATGAACAGCTGATTGAACTGGACGATGAGAATCTGGAATATAAAGATATTTTACATCTGGAAATCAAACAGACCCTCTTGCCGATCAATGACCTGATCGAAGAAGAGCAGCGCCTGTTGCCAAGTGATACCGATATTACCATTAGCGCTTATGAGATTTTTAATAATCGTGAGCTGAGTCAGGATGTCACATCAGTAATTTTTGACCTCTTGGAAGCGGTAAAACTGGAAAATTAAGTTTTCTTCAGATATAAAAAAGTCCTCATCAAGAGGACTTTTTTATTGTACGTGTTTAGATCGAGAATGAAGATCCACAACCACAAGTGGTGGTCGCATTCGGGTTTTGCACTACAAAGCGTGAACCTTCCAGACCTTCCAAATAATCTACAACTGAACCGACCAGATATTGATAGCTGAGTGAATCGACCAGTACTTTCACATCGCCGTTGGCAAATTCTGCATCATCTTCATTCTGACTTTCGGCAAAGTTAAAGCCATAAGAGAAACCTGAACAGCCGCCACCGGTAACATACACACGGAGCATTAAGTCTTGGTTACCTTCACTGTCACGCAACTGGCGTACTTTATTTGCGGCATTGTCGGTGAGCACAAGCGCTTGGGCATTCATGGCGGATTCCTCTGTTGAATGGAATGTCTTTAAAAAGAAAAGACCATATCGAAGTATAACACACTCAATATATGGTCAGTCTCTACAGATTAAAAGTCAAATCAGAGTAATTTTATCAGGATTATTTGTAGTTCTCATCCTGTAAGGCACATTCGAAGTTTTGCGGGTTCTGTTTACAACGGAATTGCCACAGCAGTTTCATCATGCGTTTATCATATACGCCGCGTTTGGTCAGGTCGATTCTGGAATCGCGCATCATTTTCTGATAGCCCGGTTTATCTGCAGCCGGAATATCCATCCAGTATTTTGCAGGAATATCGGCTTTCATTTTGCCCAGAATACCAAAAGCGCGCGGCAACTGGCTTCTCACCCATTCACGTGATTTTTGACCATAACCCGCCGGGAATTTATCGGGACGGATAATGATATTACCGGTCACTTGCAACACCGGATAATTCACAATCGCACCTTTTGTACCTAAGCCTTTGTGTAATTCTAGCGGCTTAAATACCGCAGCGGGTGCGCCAATGATATCAACCTGACCATTGTTAAACTTGGCGCCAAAGTTGGTGACATCGGCACTGACGGCTTGAGCACCAACCTGCTGCACCATGATTTTTTGTGCTTCATCATAGTCGAGTACCGCAATTTTTTTACCTGCGGCTTTGGCCACGGTATTAATACTACGGTCATTGACCAACAGAAAAGCATCACCGACAGGAATCACCCCCACCACTTCATATTTGCCATTGAGCATATGTTTGGCAAAAGTCGGACTCGCCAGACCCTGCATCACTTTAACGGCCAGATTCAGATCTGGAATCGCCCCGATGGCATCGAGTGAGCCGGTAAAACTGTTGAACTGACGCCCGCGCATTCCAGTAACACTAATCCCGTCACATTTTCCGGCTTTAAAATCTTCTGCAACCACGGCTTCATTGGTATTCACTCTAAGCTCGATATCAGCGCCCCAGTTTTTCGCTGCCAGCTGATAATCTTTCATGACGCTATACACATCGCCATTTTTGCCCACCAGATCAAATACGCACATCACCTGTTTGGCCTGTACCAGACCTGAAACAGTAAATGTCGCTGCGGCCAATGCCAGTATTTTCCATCTTCTTTGCATCATCCTAATGTCCTTATACCTTGTTTTTGTTATTGCGATTTCAGCCGCATCTAATTGTTTTTATATCAATCATAAGAAATCAATCTTTAGATCAAGCTTAAGCTATTTAATCAGCTGTACAATGGCTGATCTGCCTCAGTTCAACCACAAAAAAAGCTTAGACTCAGCTAAGCTTTTTCTTTAAAAATCAAATTACTCACCCGGAAGTGAACACTCAAAATTGGCTTTGTCGACAGAACAGCGCGCGCGTTTTAACACTGACATCATGCCAGCATCATAGATTCCGCGTTTGGTCATGTCCATACGGCCATCACGTAACATTTTCTGATACTTGGTTCTATCTTCCACGCTCAGATTCATTTTATATTTCGACGGAATTCCGGCTTCCAGACGGCCGATCATGGCCATACTTTTTGGCAGGTTTTTGATAAACCAGTCACGCGATTTTTGCCCAAAACCTGCCGGGAATTTTTCCGGGCGAATGACAAAATCGGACGTCACATGCAGCACCGGGAAATTAAACATCGCGCCGTTATTGCTAAGGCCTTTATAAATCTCTAGCGGTTTATAAGCATAGGCTGGTGCCCCCACCATATCCACCTGACCATTGTTAAATTTGGCCACAAAATTGGATACATCGGAAATCACGGCCTGTGCGGCTTTTTCGATCGAGTTAATATTTTTGTCACGGACAAAGATGAACGCCGAACCAAGTGGTGCAATCCCGGCAATTTCGTATTTTTTACCACCCAGATTAGTCACCATTTTGCTGGCATTGCGTTTGTCCAGCGCAAAACTAATGGCACGCTGTGCAATTGCATTGCTCGGTGCACCGCCCAGTGCATCGATAGAACCGGCAAATTTATTGTATTGACGGGCGCGCATGGCAGTCATAAATACGCCATCACATTTTCCGGCTTTAAAATCATTGTCGGCAACAGCTTCATCCTGGCGGGCAATCAGATTGATTTCTGCGCCCCAGCCTTTTGCAGCCAGTGCCCATTCTTGCGCCATCTGGAAAGACTCACCCGATTTACCCAGTAAGTCAAACACGCAGATATCGACTTTTTCTGCATGCACTGCATTGGCAAAACCAAATGTAGAAAGTGCAGCCAATGATAAGAGTGCTTTTTTCATTGTATTATCCTTTGGAATCTTGTTATTCGCTGAGTGTCCGTACACGGAACAAATATTAAGCAAGTTTAATTAAAAAAAATAGAGCATTTACTCCATTTAAAACCCGTGTTTTGGCCTATAAAGATAAATCAGCGTATTTTCTAAATATTATTTTATAAAATATTTTTAAATATCAATTTCTTAATATTTAATAGAAGTTTCGTATCATTACATTTAATCCGTGAGAGTTACAAAGATATACATCATTTGAATTTTATTCGCCACTAATTGAACACTCAAAATTGGTTCTTTCGACGGTACAGCGGGCACGCTTCAATACCGTCATCATGCCGGGATCATAAATCCCCTGCCGGGTTAAATCGATGCGGCCTTCGCGCAGAATCTTCTGATAGGCAATGCGATCTTCACGGCTTAAGTTCAGCTTATATTTATTGGGAATTTCCGCTTCCATACGTTTCACCATGGCAAAACTGCGCGGCAACTGTTTCACAAACCAGTCTCTGGATTGTACTGCGAAAGAGTCAGGAAATTTATCCTGCCGGATGATCAGGTCGGCGGTGACATTGATCACTGGAAAATTAATCATGGCGCCTTTATTGCCCAGACCTTTTTCTAATTCAAGCGGTTTAAAGGCATAAGCCGGTGCAGCCACAATATCGACTTCGCCCTGATTAAATTTACGGATAAAATTGGAAATTTCCGACATTACCGGCACGGCTTCAATCCGGTTGACCATAATTTTCTGGGCATAGTCATAATGCAGCACGGCAAATTTCTTGCCTTTTACCTGTTCCAGTTTATTCAGCTCGCGATCACGGACAAAAATATAAGCCGGGCCAATCTGCCCGATCCCAGCCACTTCAAATTTTTCTTTGCCAATCTGGGTGATCAGGCGCTTGCTGTTGCGTTTGTCCAGTACATAACTGATGGCTTTCATGGCAATGTCATTATTTGGCACACCACCAATCGCATCAATCGAGCCGGCGAATTTGTTATAGGCGCGGGCCCGCATGGAGGTCATATAGAAGCCATCGCATTTTCCGGCTTTGGCATCCTGATCCACTTTGGCTTCGTCCTGATAGGCAGTCAATTGAACATCAGTATTCCAAGCTTTTGCAGCTAAAGCCCATTCCTCCATTAATTTAAAAGATTCGCCAGACTTGCCCAGCAAATCAAAAACACAGACATTTACTTTGGCATGACTTGAAGTCGATGCCAGTAGACCCAGTGCAGATAAAACTAAAAATCCCTTTTTCATTTTTATTTTACTCTATCGTATTTTTTGCTCGATCAGCTTCTACTATAAACAACTGTTAATGCTGAAAATAGAGCTTATACTCAACTTATGCGTCCATAATATATAAATTCACAGTATTTAAAAGCTGGCTCATTTCAGTAAAAGTCGCAAGATTTTTCATTTTCACAAGGCTTTCCTTTAGAATAGGCGCATCTTATTTCTTAGCTTTGATTTCTCAATGATTCAGTTAGACCAGTTATCTATACGTCGCGGTGGACGTGTTTTATTTCAAAAAGCGTCGATGCAGTTACACCCAGGATGGAAAATTGGCCTAACCGGTGTCAATGGTGCCGGGAAATCGACCCTGTTTTCAGCTTTGCTCGGCGGCATGGAGTCAGACACCGGTTCGTTGACCCGTCCTGCGGTATGGACCGTGGCGCATATGGCACAGGAAATCAAAGCGCTGAATATGAAAGCCATTGATTTCGTCTTGTCCGGCGATGAAGAATACTGGGATATTCAGCAGAAACTGGAGCAGCCAGATCAACTGGATGATGCAGAACTGGCGCATTTATATGGCCGTTTTGATGAAATTTCAGGTTATTCTGCGCCGGCCAAAGCTTCGCAACTGATGGCCGGTCTGGGCTTTTTTGAACATCAATCCCAACTGGATGTTTCAAGTTTTTCTGGTGGCTGGCGCATGCGCCTGAATCTGGCGCGTACCCTGATGAGCCGTTCCGATTTACTCCTTCTTGATGAACCGACCAACCATTTAGACCTGGATGCCATTCTCTGGCTCGAAGACTGGCTGAAAGCCTATGAAGGTACGCTGGTGCTGATTTCGCATGACCGGGATTTCCTCGATGCGATTACCGACCATATTTTACATATCGAAAATCAGGAACTGATTTTATATACCGGTAACTACTCGACCTTCGAGCGCACCCGCAGTGAACGTCTGGCGCAGCAGCAACAGGCTTATGAAAAGCAGCTGGAAACCCGCGCACATCTGCAAAAATATATTGACCGTTTTAAAGCGCAAGCCACCAAAGCCAAGCAGGCACAGAGCCGGATCAAACAGCTGGAGCGTATGCAGGAACTGTCTGCTGCCCATGTTGATACACCATTTACCTTCAGTTTCCGTGAACCGACCAAAATGAGTTCGCCTTTATTGCAACTGGAACATGCCGATATTGGTTATGGTGACAAGCTGATTGTCACCAATGTCAATTTACAGATCACGCCAAGCAGCCGGATTGGTTTGCTCGGGATGAATGGTGCCGGTAAATCTACCCTAATTAAATCGCTGGTCGGTGATTTAAAATTGCTTCAGGGTCTGCGCAAAGACTCGGAACTGCTCAATATTGGCTACTTTGCCCAACACCAAATGGATGCACTGGATGGCAATGCCAGCCCGATGTTACAGCTGGCCCGTATTGCCGATAAAAAAATCAGTGAAGCCAGCTTACGTTCTTTCCTGGGCAGTTTTGGTTTTAGCGGCGAACGCATGGATACGCCAAGTGAAAGTTTCTCAGGCGGTGAACGTGCCCGTCTGGCTCTGGCATTGATTGTCTGGCAGCGTCCAAACGTGTTGATTCTGGATGAACCGACCAACCATTTAGATCTGGATATGCGTCATGCATTGACCATGGCCTTGCAGGATTTTGAAGGTGCTGTGGTGCTGGTATCGCATGAACGCCAGCTGATTGCCAGTGTCTGTGATGAATTGCTGCTGGTACATAATGGTCAATGCCGTGAATTTGACGGTGATCTGACCGCTTATGCCGACTGGTTACGTCAGGCCCGCATTGAGATGATCAAAAACGGGCAGAAGCCAGCCGAGCCGGTGAAATCTCAGGTCGAAGTCAAAGCAACCATTTCCAAACTGGACAAAGAAGCACAGCGTAAGGAAGCGGCACGCCAACGAGAACTGAGCCGCCCGATTCGTAAAAATATCGAAAAATGTGAAACACAGATTTCAAAGCTGCAACCACGACTGGCTGAAATTGAAAGCTTGCTCGGAGATAGTGCTTTATATGAAGCCTCACGTAAAAATGATTTGCTCAAACTGATGAATGAGCAAACCGAGCTGAAAGCCAAACTGGAAACAGCCGAGGAACAGATGCTGGAACTGATGATGGAACTGGAAAGTCTGGAGCAGTCCTTCTAACGCTATTTCAATACCCCCCATTATCTGAGAGATGAGTAACAAGCGTTATTCATCTCTTTTTTTTTATTAAAACCACCCATTTTTAATATTTTCCTCCTGCTTTTCATCTTCGTGTAGTTCCTCGCTATTCTTGAGTGCTGCATCTCTTCTTCAAAACTCGACACATTTTGTCGTGAATTACGCAAGTGCCATATAAGTTTATTTTTTAAACAGTGGAGTGGCTTTTTTCATACATTAATTTACAGCGTCAGCTTGCATCCTAAGGCTCTAATACAAGTGTTTTTTAATTTTTGGCAGCCTTGATTCGAGTCTGTTTAATGTTGAACTAGAGAGAGGAAATCCGCATGCGTGCTCTTACTTATCACGGTACTCGCGATGTACGAGTTGAATCTGTTCCTGATCCAGTCATTCAGGAAGCAGATGATGTCATTCTCAGAGTAACGGCTACTGCTATCTGTGGCTCAGACCTGCATCTTTATCGTGGGAAAATTCCCGCAACCGAACAGGGTGATATTTTCGGTCATGAATTTATGGGGGTGGTCGAAGAAGTCGGTCCTGAAGTCACTTCAGTAAAAAAAGGCGATCGGGTGATTATTCCCTTTGTGATTGCATGTGGCCACTGTTTTTTCTGTGAACACGAGCTGATGGCTGCCTGTGAAAATACCAATAGCGGACGTGGTGCGATTATCAATAAAAAACAGATTCCACCAGGTGCCGCCCTGTTTGGTTATAGCCATCTGTATGGCGGTGTGCCAGGCGGTCAGGCCGAATATGTGCGGATTCCCAAAGGCAATGTCGGACCGTTTAAGGTTCCCGGTTCCCTGCCTGATGAAAAAGTATTGTTTCTGACCGATATTTTACCCACAGCCTGGCAAGCTGTGACCAATGCCCAGATTGGCCGAGGTTCCAGTGTCGCCATTTATGGAGCTGGGCCGGTCGGTCTGCTGGCTGCGGCCTGCGCACGCATGCTTGGTGCTGAACAGATCTTTATGGTCGATCACCATCCTTATCGCTTGCGTTTTGCTCATCAAACTTATGGGGCGATTCCGGTCAATTTTGATGACGTGGATGCAGCCGAATTCATCATTCAAAATACGGCAGGTTATCGTGGTGTCGATGCGGTGATTGATGCGGTGGGTTTTGAGGCCAAAGGGAGTATGCTGGAAACGGTAATGACCAATCTAAAACTGGAAGGTTCGAGTGGTTCTGCGCTAAGACAATGTATTGCGGCGGTGCGCCGTGGCGGTGTGGTCAGTGTGCCGGGGGTTTATGCCGGTCCAATTCACGGTTTCCTGTTTGGTGATGCCTTCGATAAAGGTCTGACCTTTAAAATGGGACAAACCCATGTGCATAAGTTCCTGCCACAATTACTGGAACATATTGAAAATGGTGATCTTTCGCCAGACCTGATTATTACCCATCGCATGAAACTGGAAGATGCTGCTGAAGGTTATCGCATTTTCGATAAACGTGAAGAAGACTGCCGCAAGATTATCCTGACACC
>SMEP01000170.1_pt1 | contig 13989 bp, 15 predicted proteins | sample 2456231 | NCBI WGS metagenome assembly SMEP01 (sample SAMN10132595, study PRJNA489261) | soil metagenome | isolation source: day1 control-silty clay loam soil ammended with raw manure from dairy cow... | place: USA | collected 2015-05-15
CCCACTACCTCAGGAAAATTTTGAGGCAGTGGGTGTTTTTTGTATGAAATTATCCCTTGGCGAATTTATGCAACAGTTTGGCGAATAACGCGCTAACTTTGGTGGGTTTGTAAACATAATTGGCGGATATCGCAACGAATTTGGCGGATTACTCACAAAGATTGGCGGATTTCCAAAATCTCGATCACAGGCAATGTATATTCGGACGTGAAAATCATACACTGTCTCATGAAAAAAATCCTACTTACTATTTTGTTACTTAGCTTATTCTTTATTCCGTTTTTTATGCCAAAAAAACACTCTATTTCACTGAAACAGGTAGATGACCCAATCCAAAACACATGCCAAATCATGATTCCAATCAATGACACAACCATTCCTTTAGAAGACTATTTAATCGGTGTCCTTGCAGGAGAAATGCCGGCTAGCTTTCACGAGGAGGCACTAAAAGCCCAGGCAATCGCGGCAAGAACATATGTATTAAAGCGGACAAACAATGGACAAACCCCCATCACCGCAACGACGGCGCATCAAGTATTCCACGATCAACAGATGCGCGAGGAAAAATGGCAGGCCGCCTTCACACAAAACGAACAAAAACTAGTGCAAGCCGTAAATGAAACCAAGCAGCAAGTATTGACCTATCATGATCAACTTATCACCGCCATGTTTCATGCCGCTTCTTACAAACAAACAGAATCTGCACAAAATTATAGCGATAATCCGATTCCCTATTTACAATCGGTACCGACATCAGAACAATTAGAACCAGAGCAAGTCACTTACACCTATAAGGAGCTAAACACGCGCCTACAGCAACAGTTTACAGCCAAGCAATATCAACAAGCCAAGCTCAAAAAAAATAGCTCTGGGCGCATTGAATCGGTTACAATCGCAGGTAAAACATGGTCAGGTCGTGAAATCCGAGAACAATTAAATTTACGGGCAACCCATTTCACGTGGGAGCAGGCAACATCAGGTATCCAATTGACAACACTTGGCTACGGGCACGGGGTTGGTATGAGTCAAGAGGGTGCGAATGACATGGCACAAAGGGGCGCAACGGCTGTGGACATCTTGGCGCATTATTATCCGAATACAAATGTACAAACTTTTGATTATTGTGAAAAGTGATGTTTAACTTCGGCACTTTCTGTCCACACTTTTTCTTGAGGTGATGAACATGAGAGAAGTTAAACAAAAGCCTTCTCAAAAAATGACGGAGCGACCGTGGTTTTGGCCGGTTGTTTACAGTAGTATTGCATTGATGATTGTCGGTGTGATTTTCAGCTATAACGCTTTGTACAACAGTCAGCAGGATCAGGTTGCATTAGAAGAACAGCCAGTAGCAAATCAACAAAACATTGTACCAACCGCAACAAAGCTCGAAACATTGAAATTCCCATTTAAAGAAGAATACTTAAATGAAGTGGCCATCTTACATGAATTTTATGATGTCACAGCCGACGAAGCGACACGAGAAAATGCACTTTTAGTATTCAATCAAGTGTTTACAACATCAACAGGTGTGACGATTGCCATTAATAGCGAGCCATTCGAAGTATTAGCAGCGATGAGTGGCGAGGTAACAAAAGTAAAGATGGACGTCTTTACCGGCAATCAAATTACAATCACGCATCCAAATGGTATGGAAACACGTTATAACTCTGTTGCTGATATTTTAGTAAAAGAAGGCGACAAAGTGACACAAGGAGACCCAATTGCTAAATCACAAGAAAATGACTGGAATCCAACAGCAGGCATCCATCTACACTTTGAAGTATTAGAAGACGGTGTGCTTGTAAATCCAAGGAAGTTTTTAGCGTTCTAAAGTAATCCCGAATAAACGCAAGACTCGACACATATGGTGAACCAATAAGAACTAAACACTCTTCATACAATTTAAAGAGAGGAAGAGAACGTGCACGAGCATATTCGGCAGCGTTGCGTTCGATTGGGGGAGCTATTTGTGGAGAAAGGCGGGACGGTCCGTGCACTTGCGAGTAAAACAGGATTTTCAAAAAGTACGGTGCATAAGGATCTGACAGAAAGGCTGTTACAAGTAAATGAGCCGCTTGCGAAACAAGTCCAAGAATTATTGGCCTATAACAAGTCCATTCGGCATTTACGAGGCGGTGAAGCAACACGCAAAAAATGGCTAGAGAAACCAATACAGGAAAAAGTAATGTCTAGCGAGTAAGTGAGCTCACTAGACATTTTTTAGCATTTTTTAGCGAATCCAATACCAGGTGAAATCCCTATAAATTCCAAGCTAAAGGAAATTGTCTACCATAATTATAGATGTAATTAAGTAGGGTATATGATAAAATAAGCTAGATAAAGAGACATATGGATCGTATACATGTTTAAATTGCTGGAAGGGGACTAAGAAACATGTTTTCTAAAGATATTGGGATAGATTTAGGTACTGCTAACGTGTTGATTCACGTAAAGGGGAAGGGCATTGTATTAAATGAGCCTTCTGTAGTAGCAATTGATAAAAAGAGTGGAAAAGTGCTTGCTGTAGGTGAAGAGGCACGTCAAATGGTAGGACGTACACCTGGCAATATCGTCGCAATTCGTCCGTTAAAAGACGGGGTTATTGCAGACTTCGATGTAACAGAAGCGATGTTAAAGCATTTTATTAATAAATTAGATTTAAAGGGCTTTTTATCAAAGCCACGTATTTTAATTTGCTGTCCGACAAATATTACATCAGTGGAGCAAAAAGCAATTCGCGAAGCGGCTGAAAAATCTGGCGGTAAAAAGGTATATTTAGAGGAAGAACCAAAAGTAGCAGCGATTGGCGCAGGTATGGATATTTTCCAGCCAAGCGGCAATATGGTAGTCGATATCGGTGGTGGTACGACAGATGTAGCGGTACTTTCAATGGGTGACATCGTAACAAGTGAATCAATCAAAATCGCAGGCGATGTATTCGACAATGACATCTTGCAATACATAAAGAAAGAATACAAGCTATTAATTGGCGAACGTACAGCAGAGGATATTAAAACAACAATCGGTACTGTATTCCCAAATAATCGTAGAGAAACAATGGACATTCGTGGTCGTGACATGGTAACCGGTTTACCACGCACAATCGAAATTCATTCAGACGAAATCGAGCAGGCACTACGTGAATCTGTAGGTATGATCGTGCAGGCGGCCAAAAATGTGCTTGAAAAAACACCACCCGAATTATCAGCAGATATTATTGACCGTGGTGTCATTTTAACCGGCGGTGGTGCGTTACTGAACGGGATCGACCAGCTGTTAATCCAAGAATTAAAAGTACCTGTATTCATCGCAGAAAACCCGATGGACTGTGTCGCAATCGGGACTGGTGTGATGCTAGATAATATCGACCGAGCAGTTAGTAATAAATAACTGAAATTGCCGATAAACTAACATTCAAATGAATTTTACCGATATATATGAAATATGACGTAAACTAGAGGTGAAGTGCATGTTTAAAGGATTTTATACAGTTGCATCAGGAATGGTTGCACAACAACGTAAGACAGAAATTTTAACAAATAATATGGCCAATGCAAGTACACCTGGTTTTAAAGCAGATCAAACGACAATTCGCTCGTTTCCGGATATGCTGATGTCAGCAGTTAGCTCGACGAATATCCCAACTGAAAAAGGCTTCGCACTGCAAAAGCTAGATACAATCGGCGCGTTAAACGCTGGTGTATACTTACAAGAAACAATGCCAAACCAAGTGCAGGGGACAATTTTTTCAACCGGCTTAACGACAGACGTAGCACTGATTAACGGCAATATGCCAACAGACCAAGCATCAGGCAACGCAGGGCAAGTATTCTTCCGTTTAGAAAATGAAAACGGCACAGAAAGCTACACGCGTAACGGGAACTTCACAATGGACGGCCAAGGTAACTTAGTGAATCCAAATGGCTTATTTGTACTCGATGCAAACGGTAACCGTATGCAGTTTGCGAATGACAATATCCGCATTGATTCAACAGGGGCCATTTTTGATGAAAATAATGCACAGGTCGGTACGTTAGGCGTAGCATTTTCAAATAACCCAGACGTATTAGCAAAGCGCGATAATGGTCTTTACAATACGCTAGACGGTGTAGACCTACCTACAGCTTACGGACAAGCAGGCGTACAATTCTCAATGCAGCATCAATACTTAGAAGGCTCAAATGTGGATGCTGCAAAAGCAATGACGGATCTAATGACGTCTTACCGTGCATTCGAAGCCAACCAAAAAGTATTACAAGCATACGATAAAAGTATGGACAAAGCCGTAAACGAAATCGGACGCGTTTAATTTCGTTTAGCCGAATCCACACAGCTCGCCAAGATGGGGAAACATTCTCATTCATCGGCGAATTTACGTATAATAGGGAGGTAACCAGTTCATGCTACGTACAATGATTACAGCAACAAATACGCTGTCACAAGTTCAAAACCAATTAGACAATATTAGTGCAAATATCGCGAACAGTAATACACATGGTTATAAAGCACAGCAAGCAAACTTTACAGAAATGCTTTATCAACAGTTTAATAATGATGAATACGACAAAACCGTACGTAATACACCAGTAGGCATTCGCTATGGTGTCGGGGCGCAAATTGGTCAAATCCAATCGAACCAAAACCAAGGCTCGATTCAAATTACCGATCGTGACCTAGACTTCGCATTAACAACAAAAAATCAATATTTCAATGTCTTAATGCAAAATGATGCTGGTGAAACACGTACAGCTTACACACGTAACGGTAGCTTTTATGTGTCACCAACAGAGCCAGGCATCGTAACGCTTGTCAATAGTGACGGCTATCATGTAGCAGATGCAAACGGACAAGCCATTACGTTCCCAGATAATGCTACACAATTTACGATGGATTCAGACGGTACATTAGTAGTGAGCTATGCAAACGGTCAGCCACAGCGTTTCCAATTAGCTGTGACATCATTACAAAAGCCACAAGTGATGGAAAGCCTACAAGGTGGCACGTATATTGGCTTACCAGAAAATTTAGATGAGCTAGGGTTTACAGAGGCTGAAATCTTAACAAATTTACAAGGGGCGAATCGTCAAGTAGGCATCCAAAAAGGGGCCCTTGAAATGTCGAACGTCGATTTATCACAAGAGATGACGAACTTAATTCAAGCGCAGCGTTCATATCAGTTCAATACGCGCGCCATCTCGATTGCAGACCAAATGCTTGGATTAATTAACGGCATTCGCTAAAATTACGCCTTGGTAATAAGGGAGAAAAAGCTATGACAAATGAGTTTGAACGACCAGCAGTGCAGCCGACAATTAAAAAGACGAGACGTAACTTTAGACAGCCGCAAGAGCCGCAACCGCCAAGTCCAGAGCCAACGAACGATCAGCCTGTCCGCTGGGTACAGCTTCGTCTCATTCCCATTTGGCTACGCATTATTTTAGTAGCAGTGCTCTTTATCGCCGCTGGAGCAATCGGCATCACAGTCGGTTATAGTGTTCTTGGTGGTGGAGAGTCCTCGGACGCCCTACAATGGAGCACCTGGCAGCATTTACTTGATATTATGAACGGGAAAGAGTAAAAGGGCGTGTTCGGAAAAGACTTTCTGGACACACCCTTTACGCTTGCTTTTTGACATACGGTAATAAGTGGCTGTAAGAGGAAACTTTCCACCACTTATGCAATTTCTAAAGATTTATACATATTTTTCATGAATCAAACAAAACAAAGGGGATGTTTTTGTTGTTGAACGCAGAGCAAATTCAGGAGATTTTACCACATCGTTATCCGTTTTTATTAGTCGATCGGATTTTAGAAATCGAAGAGGGAAAACGTGCGGTTGGCTTGAAAAACGTATCCATTAATGAACCATTTTTCAATGGGCATTTTCCAGGCTACCCAGTGATGCCGGGCGTGTTAATTGTCGAAGCGTTAGCACAAGTAGGCGGCGTAGCATTATTGAAAATGGAAGCCTACCAAGGACGTCTTGCCTTTTTAACAGGAATCGACAATTGCCGCTTCAAACGCCAAGTCGTACCAGGCGATCAGCTAAAGCTAGAAGTCGAGTTTATCAAGCTGCGCGGACAAATGGGTAAGGGGAAAGCCATCGCGACAGTAGACGGTGAACTTGTATGTGAATGTGAAATTTTATTTGCCATCGGACCGAAACAGCCGTAAGAGGCAATTTGCAATTATACCGCAAAGATTATAAAATAGAAAAGTTGAAGAAAAAAATCTATCGCTTTTGATGGTGTGACAACTGCCAAAACATAACGGACTAAGAGATAACAAGCAAAGTTTGGCTTTAAACGTAGGAGGTTTAAATAGATGTATAAACAACTGTCTTCAGGCGTAAAAATTAGTATTACACGATCAATCTCGACGTCGTTTGAAGCTTATTTAGCAAGCATTGGTTGGGATGAAGAAAAATTTTCTATGGAAGATTTTATGGTGAGCTGGCAAACGTATTTTAAAGATAATGCCGCTTGGATTGATAAAATCCCAGCAGATATATTACTAAGCAGTGAATTCCATGCAGAAATTGCGAAAAAAATGGATGAGGTCATTGCCAAAATTTTAAATGAAGCGCCAACTGATAAGCAAGTAGCAGCAATTGCCAAACTGCAAAAAGAGTTAGGCACGGATTACAAATTCGATTGTAAAGCAGAAGCGGCTTATGTAGAGCAACTGCTAAAAGATAAATTAAAAAAATAATCCTTTAGGATAGATCCTTCTTTTCCCGGGCAATCTATTGATGATCACTTGAGGTGATTGTGAATTGATTAACGCGAAAGGAGGGATTTTTTTATGCACAAATTTGTACTTGCGGCAGGCTTGTCTGCACTGTTACTAGTAGGCTGTAACTCGAATACGGCCGACAAAAATAACGACACGCCCGCAGACGACGTAGAACGTGGTGTCAATGACACGATGAACGATACGCGAGATGCGATCGATGACACAATCGATACAGTGGACCCGAATCAGGGTAACGGGAATGGCACGGGCAATAACGGTAATGGTAACGGCACTGGAAACGGCAATGGCGGCGTAAATGAAAGTACGATTGACAATAACGGAGCGTATCCAAACGGCTCAAGTAATCCAAATGGCGAGAACGGAGCCACAGCGCCGGGTGCACCGTCTGTTAATCAGGAGGACATCATCGAAGACGATCGAGATCGTAAAGATCAGGACAAAGTGGATAATCACTAAGGCTAAAGCGCCGAAACCAGAATGATTAAAGCGTTTTAGCGTAAACAAACATAAAGGGAGATCCACGCAGCACGCGCGGATTTCCCTTTATCATTTCAGGAACTGTGTATTTTCTAACTTTTCGTTTCGTGCTTGAAGTGAAGGACGATCACGCATTCCCTGTTCAAAGGCAATGAGCAATTCATCGTTACGCAACCCTTGTTCAAGTAATTGCGATAACAGCAGCTCGGCATATTTTTTGCGCTGTGCCTTTAAGCGACCTTTAAATAGCACCGAAATTTTATCGTCAATCGGTGTTAAAGCATGCGCGATAATTGAAAATGGCGCGGGCTCGTTATCCGGCAACGAAATAATGACACGTGCATCGAGCATCTCTCCAGATACAATGAGCGCATCAAATAATTCCTTGTACGTCGCAGGCATAAACGCCTCGAGTACCCAAAGCTGGTGGCTATTTTCTTGATTTATAATAATTCCATCCGTGAGAGGAAATTTTTTAAGCGCACCATCAAGTAAGAGCTCAAACGAAAGCATTTTAAATGTTTTCAGATAATCATCCCCTTTTGAAGTACTTTAGTTAAAAGTATACCACATGAAATTTGCCAAACTGTTAAAATCCGCTAGAAAAATGTCGTAACAAAATCGTTTAGGCAGCTTATTTTGTTCAAAATAGTAACAAAGAATGCAAGAGCAAAAATGTTATTTGCGCGCCGAAATCAGCCGAAATCTCCTTTTTCGAATGTTGATAGAATAAGAGTTGTCCTTGTATGATAAGGCTATTCCATAACGAAAGGAGGAACTGCATGAATCATGTTGGACTTGTTGGACGCACAACGAAAGATTTGGTACTGCGTGAATTTGCTGAAGGGCGTGTGCAAGCAACCTTTACATTAGCGATTAATCGGCACTATAAAAATCAGGAGGGGGTAAATGAGGCCGATTTTGTGCCATGCGTGGCCTGGGGGAAAATCGCAGAATTAATTGTCAGCTACTGCGGCAAAGGCTCGCTTATTGGCATTAAGGGGCGGCTAAATACACGCTCGTATATGAACCGTGACAATCAAAAGGTGTTCACAATGAATGTTGTGGCAGAAGAGGTGCGATTTTTTGTATTGAAGCCAGTTGCCGATGCGATTGAAGCCCCACCACCAATCCCCGAAGATTTCGTATTACCTGAGCAAGAAAGTGAGCTTGTGAAGCCACTATAAAAAAACATGCTACTAGTTGACCGCACAGTAGCAATGATTCCAATCTGAAGTAGTGAAGTAAGCAAAAAAAGAGTCTACTTCATGGCGTAAAGTAGACTCTATTCCTTATTTAATTGTTGTAGTATCTAAAACGAGTAAATCCATAAGTTCATGATCATCAAGTTCCGTTAACCATTTACTTGATTGAATCAATTCCTCTGATAAGGCAGACTTCATCGTGATCATTTTGTCGATTTTTTCCTCGATTGTACCGATTGTCACAAACTTATGCACCTGCACAAATTGCGTTTGCCCGATACGGTAGGCACGGTCTGTTGCTTGGTTTTCAACAGCCGGATTCCACCAGCGATCGGCGTGAAGAACATGCGTGGCAGCGGTTAAGTTTAACCCCGTACCACCTGCCTTTAGTGATAGTAAAAATACCGGAAATTCCCCTGCTTGAAAGGCCTCTACTAAATGGTCACGCTGTGTTTTTGTTGTACTGCCGGTTAAAAACGGCGCATCCACTCCGTAAAGCTCCTGTAAGCAATGCTGAATTAAATTCCCCATACCGATATACTGCGTGAAAATTAAACATTGCTCACCGCTATCAATAATTTCCTTCGTCATCTCAATAATACGCTTTAGCTTCACCGAGCGATTTATCAGCGTATTCGCGTCATCAAATGGCTCCTTTAAATAAAGCGCAGGGTGATTACATAATTGCTTTAACTTACCAAGCATTTTTAAAATGCGTCCCTTTTTCTCAAATCCTGCTAATTGCTCAAGGCCCACGAGTGTATCTTGAATATAGCCCTCATAGAGCGCGGCCTGCTCTGTTGTTAGGGCACAAAATTCATGCGATTCCTGCTTGTCAGGTAAGTTGAGCTGCAATTCTGGATCACGCTTCGAACGGCGCAGTAAAAATGGGCTGATTTTCGTACGTAATACGCGTTTATGCGATTCCGATTCATCGCGCTCAATCGGCGTAATATACTGCTCTGAAAACTTGCCAAAGCTGCCTAAATAGCCTTTATGAATAAAGTCAAAAATCGCCCATAGCTCAGACAAACGGTTTTCAACAGGTGTTCCGGTTAATGCAATATGATGGGTGCCGCTTAACTTACGAATGGCGCGCGACTGCATTGTTTGCATGTTTTTGATATTTTGTGCCTCATCTAGCGCAATCGTTGACCAATGGATCAGCTTTAATTCTTCTGTATCCTGTGTAACGGTGCCGTATGTTGATAAAATAACATGCGGACGCTGCGTTGTGACAAAGCTTGTTAAATCATCGCCCTTTAAGCGGCGCGGTCCGTAATGCGTATACACCTCTAAGTCTGGGGCAAAGCGAGTTAATTCCTTTTGCCAGTTGCCAACTACCGAAGTCGGGCATACGATTAACGTCGGCTCTTGTACTTGCAAGGTTTGCACGGTATGCAAAATGTACGTAATGAGCTGAATCGTTTTTCCAAGTCCCATATCATCGGCTAAGCAAGCACCGAACTTTTGCTCGCGCATAAACATCAGCCACTCAAAGCCTTCATGCTGGTAGTGACGAAGCTCGGCGTGTAGCTTTGTTGGAACGGGAATCGGTGGTAAACCCTTTTTATGCTGCAGCTGCTCGATATAATTCGCGAGGGATTGCTGCATTTCAAACGCAAAGAGTGGATCATCGCGCTCGGCGTCATCCTCATCATCAAGCGGTGCGGTTAACGTTTCCGGTAGCTCACGGAATAGTAAATCCTTCACCGTCCAGTCTTCCTCTTCGGCTTGTTCCATTAATTCCTTCATTTCCGTTAGCCACTGTTCATCAATGCGGAACCATTCATTGCCGATACGGACAAATTCACGTTTTTCCTCAACTAAGCGTTTAAACTGCTCCGCCGATACGTCTTCACCGTTCATCGAGAACTGCCATTTAAACGTTAAAATATCATCAAGGCCGGCGACACTCTTCGTCGATTGGTTCGCGGCACTGACGCGTACTTTAAATTTCGACTGCTTTAATTCCTTCAGCCAGGCCGGTAAAATTACTTCAAAGCCAATTGCCTGAAGCTTTACTAAGTCGTGGCGTAAAAATTCACGTACCTGTAAATCGCTCATCTCCATGCGGATGAATGGTGCGGGATCGTTTGGCAATTGCAGTAATTCGATGACCTGCTTTTGTGTTTGCTCCACACGCGCGGCAATATGCGCCCATTTTTTCGGAATTGCCTCAGCAATCGGCAATTTGCGTTTTGTTGCTGCAGGTGTCCAGTGCTTGATTGACGTTGCACTCATTAAAATCGTTTCTAACAGCCAGTTTTCCTCATTTTCTTCCGGTTCACTTAAGCGCAGCGCCATTTTGACCCCGTCAAAAGCATGCATGGTTTGCAGTGGCCAGCCGCCGTTTGTAAAGTACGGGATGAGTGCGAGAGAGTCCTCTTTAGAAAGCCCCGCATTCGCGAGCTTTTGCTCCATCGCCTGCTGCACGAGCTCATTGTCAAAATGAAAGCCGTCCTCTTTGATCTGTGCGTGCTGCCACAGTTTAGAATCAGTCCATAACGGCATAGTCGCTTGTAACTCTGTAAAAAGCTGTGAAGTTTCTGTATTAAGTGCCGCAAAATCTAAAAACGGGTGACGATAACGGGGAGAAAGGACATCGAGTAAGTCCGCCGCTTGAATAAGCAGGTCGCGCTCTTCTAATGACGTATTCAGCCCGTATAAATTGTGCTCGAAATTAAAAAATAACGTCGGGACCCAGCTTGTCGGCGGTAAGATTAAGTCGTCCTTATTAAAGGCGGTCATTCGAAATAATCCAGGACGTACCGTACTGAGCTTAATGCGCATTGTTTGTAAAAACGGCAGCTTTGTATTGAGTAAAGTTTGCATTGTGTCATTGCGCTTAACGCACATTCACCTCCTGATTATTGGCTACATATTATGAAGCAACTAGATTGCTTTTACTAATTTCCTCTTGCAGGGCGCGCAACCGTTTAAATTGCTGCTGCACGGCGTCCATATAGCTTTCGAAATAATCGAGCTTGCCGGCTTTTTTTGCCGCAGACTTCATCGCACGCCAAATGCGTACGGCTTGCTTATAGTTTTGGCGCGATTTTTGATTGATTTCGTCCATCGCGTAAAAGTGATACAGCGGCAGGGCGACTTCCGGTGCATGGGCAACGACTTCCTTTAAGCCACTTTGCTCAAGATAAGCAATCGACGTCGGATACAGCTGATGCAGGCCAGCCCATTCAGTGTAGCGCTGCTCGCGTAGTAAATAATCCGAAAACGCCTCGATACCGTATTTGCCGAACGCCGCGAAAAGTGCGAGCTCCTCGGATTCGGTTAGATCGATTTGCTCGTACAGGACATCGAGCTTGCGCGTGTATTTTTGACGGCGGACCGGTGTTAATTTTTCTTGAATATAGCTTTGTAAAAACGGAATCGCCTTTTTCAAAATAAGCGTTGCCTCTGTTGTATAGCCTTTTGCGAGACTATGCTGGGCAATATCGATAAAGCTTTCTACATTTTCAGACGACATCTCGTCAATTGTTCGTTCTAGCGGCGTGATGGCGTGTAATAAAATATAGAATAACGCTTTTACGATGTGTAAATCGATATCGGTTGTGGCGTTTGATTGTTCAAGTGCTGCCAGTTCTTTTGTTTGGCGCTTTTGCTCGGTAAAGAGCTTCGTCCAAAACTGTAAGTACAGCGCAAGACGGAAATGCGCGGCACCTTTTTCGATGAGTAAAATATCGTGCGTCATCGTTTGCAGCGCATCAAAGAATGGTTCTGCCGCAAATAGGCGTGTAGTTTTGCTGATCGTATCAATCGAGCGCTCGATTCGGCTAAGGGCATTTTCTAAATAATAGTTGAAATAGTTATTATCCATCACCATGCCTGTTTTTGAGGCATGCTGCAGTAAGCGCTGCATAATGGCAATTTCCATATATAAGTCGAATAACTGCTGCCATTCTTGTTCAAATGGACGTTGACGCTGTAATTTCATTCGCGCATTTTCAAGGAGCGACGAAATTAAAAAGCTGTCAATCGGGCGTGCGTCTTTAAACGTATAGTTCAGCACCTCATCGGCCATGCGCTGCCAGCTTTCCGGGCTACGCTCAGAGGCAAGCGTTTTTAGCTGAACGGTTTTTTTCGCGCGCCACTTCGTTAGCCAATCCTGTAGCGAAATAAAATACTGCGATAGCTTAAAAATAACCGCCAGCTGATGACGGCATAGCTTCTTTTGTGGGCATGTACAGCTAATTTGCTGCTGGGTAAAGGAAATCGTCACTTCGGTCGTGCGCACGTCTTGAATTTGGCACACTAATATTTGGCTAAACGCTGAGTAAGTGCGCAGCTTGATCGCCTGATTACGCACGGAAAACATCGCGCGTGTCACAAGCTCGGCATCTTCATTGACTGAAGGGTGCAGCTGCTCTTCAAAGCGCTGTAATGTTTTTGCTATAAAATCTTGATGTGAATGAGCCACTTCTGAAAAACTGGAACTCAAAATGGACGCCCTCCTATCTAAAAAAGTCGTTCCCTCCATTATAGTATGAATTGAATCAAAACGGGTAATAAGAAGAATGGTCTACATATCAATTTTGATATTATTTGGAAGTTTGAAATGTTGAAAGTATGGGGAACATATAGATAAATAAAAAAAATATTGAATTATCACGGTTATTCAAAAAGAAAACGTCAAATTTAATGAATCGGTCTTTAAGATTAGGTCTTTTGACTTGAATAGAGCGTTAAAAAATACATCCATTTCAAGGAGGAATTCGTTATGATCCAAGTTCAATTTATGAAACCCTTTTATACAAAAGTATCTGGTGAAAAGCTACGCTTAGTATTTGCTTATCAATATTTTTCAATCACAAAGGACGAGGAAATTTTCCACTTCATTCCGATTGAAGGCAAGGAAATGATTGTTGACCTAAATACAATGCAAGTCGAGAACTTATCAGAGGTATTTGTGTTCCAGCGCGGCAACCGCTTTGTGCGACTACCACTGTACCAATTACTGTTAGTATCGAATGTGCACGAGCACTTAATGCCGCTTATCGAAAACGTAACTACACATGTAAAGCCGCCGCAAGCGGAAATGGTTTATGAATTTAATGCAGAAGTAGAAGGCATCGTGCGCGTATTAGAAGAGGAAAACCTAGATCGTCTAATCGACGACGCCCTCGAATCGCGTAATGAAGCATTATTCCACGATTTAATGGCCGAAAAGGCGAGACTTACAGGAGGCTACGCCGCATCATGATCGTCAAAACGCCTACTTAGCCCTACGAACGCAAAAAAAGTTGCGTTCGTGGGGGTTTTTTGGTTTGACTGAGCTACGGTAGGCGCGGAATCAGACAAAATGAAGGGGTTATCGGACAATTTAGGGATGGAATCAGACAAAACGTTCGAGTTATCAGACAAACTTGAGTAGAAATCAGACAAAACGGTTATTAAATCAGACAAACCACATTTCCAATCCCAAAAAACTGGTCACCCGAGGGTAAATAAGAACTTTTAGCTTAATAATAAGAACAAATCTCGAAGGAATAAGAACTTTTCACCCCAAAATAAGAACGAAACCCCGAACAAT
>SMEP01000362.1_pt1 | contig 13920 bp, 12 predicted proteins | sample 2456231 | NCBI WGS metagenome assembly SMEP01 (sample SAMN10132595, study PRJNA489261) | soil metagenome | isolation source: day1 control-silty clay loam soil ammended with raw manure from dairy cow... | place: USA | collected 2015-05-15
CGGTGTTCGATACAGCGCACCAGTGCTTCGGTAGGAGTGATGGTGTTCATGATATTAAAGATCCAGAAAGTTCTTCAGTAAGGCGTGGCCATGCTCGCTCAGCACCGATTCGGGGTGAAACTGCACGCCGTAGACAGGCAGTTCGCGGTGTCGTATCCCCATGATCTCGCCGTCTTCGGTTTGCGCGGTCACTTCCAGGCAGTCGGGCAGGCTGTCGCGCTCGATGGCCAGAGAGTGGTAGCGTGTGACGTTAAAGGGTGAAGGCAAGCTGCTGAATACGTCCGTGCCTTGGTGAGTAATGGGCGAGACTTTCCCATGCATGATTTGTTGCGCACGGATAATGCGCGCCCCAAAGGCATGCCCGATTGCTTGATGGCCCAGGCAAACACCCAGAATCGGCAGCTTGCCCGCAAAGTGCTGGATCAGTGCGACGGACAGCCCGGCATCCGCTGGGGATTTGGGGCCTGGCGAGACGCACAGATGGCTGGGATTCAGGGCTTCGATCTCTTCAAGCGTGACTTGATCGTTGCGTCGTACCACTACCTCCTGGCCCAGTTCTCCGAAGTACTGGACCAAGTTGTAAGTGAAGGAGTCATAGTTGTCGAGCATGAACAGCATGGGAATACTCCGGCAAAAAAGGATGGCAGTCAGGCGATTAGATGGGCTCGTCCAGACCGAATTGCACTTGTTCGGCAGCGCGGATAACCGCGCGCGCCTTGGCTTCGGTCTCTTGCCATTCTTTTTCGGGGTCGGAGTCGGCCACAATGCCGGCGGCAGCCTGTACATACAGCATGCCGTCTTTAATGACGCCGGTGCGGATGGCAATTGCCAGATCCATTTCACCCGAGTAGCTCAGGTAGCCGGCAGCACCACCGTAAACGCCACGGCGCACGGGCTCCAGCTCGTCAATCACTTCCATGGCGCGTACCTTGGGGGCTCCGGTCAAGGTGCCAGCCGGGAAGGAGGCGCGCAGCACGTCCATCTGGCTCATGCCGTCTTGCAGTTCCCCGCAGACATTGGAGACCAGATGCTGGACATGCGAGTAGCGCTCGATGGCCATGGTGTCTGTAACCTGTACAGTGCCTGTTTTAGCGATGCGGCCAATGTCGTTACGGGCCAGATCAATCAGCATCAGGTGTTCAGCGCGTTCTTTGGGGTCGGACTTCAGTTCGGCCGCCAGAGCAGCATCCGCCTCGGGGGTCGCACCGCGTTTGCGGGTACCGGCCAGGGGGCGAATGGTGATGCGTTCCTGGTTACGGCCGTCCTGACGGTGTTCTTCCTGGCGTACCAGAATTTCTGGTGATGCCCCAACTACCTGGAAGTCCTCGAAATTCCAGAAGTACATGTAAGGCGATGGATTCAATGAACGCAGCGCGCGGTACAGGGACAGCGGCGAGTCGCGGAAGGGTTTAGTGATGACCTGGCCTACTTGTACCTGCATCAGATCGCCGGCGGCAATGTATTCTTTGGCGCGGGCGACCGCCTTCAGGTAGTCCTGTTTGTCGAAATCGCGCTCGCATTCGGTTTGCATGCTGGCGTAGGCGTAGGGGATCACGACCGGTGAGCGCAGTTTTTCGCGCAGGTCTTTCAAGCGGCGCTTGGCTTGTACGTACGCCTCGGGCTGGGCCGGGTCGGCGTAGACCAGCAAGTAAGTGCGGCCGGCCAGATTGTCCACAATGACCAGTTCATCAACTTGTAGCAGCATGATGTCGGGTACGCCCTCTTCCTGGTCAGCCGGGAAGGGTTTGCGGTTCATGCCTAAGGACGGCTCGATGTGGCGCACGGTGTCGTAGCCAAAGTAACCGGCCAGACCGCCTGCAAAACGAGGCATGCCGGGGCGCAGAGCCACTTTGAAACGGGCCTGGAATTGCTCGATGAAGTCCAGTGGATCGCCTTCGGCGGTTTCAACAGTTTTGCCATCTTGCAGCACGGCGGTATGTCGGCCGTAGCTACGGATCACGGTGCGGGCAGGCAGGCCAATAAAGGAGTAGCGACCGAACTGCTCGCCGCCCACAACCGATTCCATCAAGCAGCTGTAACGTCCACCTTCAGGGCCGTTATGCGCCAATTTCAGATAAATCGACAGGGGCGTATCCAGGTCGGCATAGGTTTCCGCAATCAGGGGAATGCGGTTAAAGCCTTCTGCTGCTAGGGCATTGAATTCTATTTCTGTCATTGGGGTCTCGAGGGTCAGTGGGTACGACGAGCCGGACAGAAACAAAAAAAGCCCGGTCGTTGTGATTACCGGGCTTATTTTCCTGGAGGCGGTCCGCTGTGTACTACTTTGCAGGGACGCCAGACTTCAAGGTTATATCTACCCGATACACGAACGCCACCAGCGCCAATAAGCGCCGTAGGTGGTGGATGCGTAAGTGCGAGTAGACATGAATTTTATGACGTAGATAGTGTGTTGCGTTTAGCGCGTAGCCAAATGGCTGCGTCGGCAATAGAGGCAACTATACCATCGGAATCCAGGCTTTGCACATCCCTGCCTTCGTTGTAGCCGTAAGGAACCAACAGAACCGGGATCTGGGCTGCACGGGCTGCCTGGGCGTCATTCATTGAATCGCCAACAACCAATGCCTGGCTGGGAGACAGTTCCATTTGCTCGCACGCGTAGAGAAAAGGCATGGGGTCGGGTTTTTTGCGTGAGCAGGTATCGCCACCCACAATCAGCTCAAAGTAATGCGCCAAGCCCGTTTTTTCCAAGAGAGGGCGCACGAACTGTTCGGGCTTGTTAGTGACAACTGCCAAGCGCAGTCCCTGGCTTTGGAAGTCGTTCAATCCTTCTAGTACACCGGGATAGAGGCGGCTATGTTGCCCATTACATAATTGGTAATGGTAATAAAATGATTCCAATGCGTGGGAGTAGTCGGCGGGAGGATTGGGCAGATCAGCCAAGGCGCGCTGCACCAGATTTTCCGAGCCTTTACCGACAAAGGTGGCAATACGCGCCTCTGGGAGGGCGGGCTGACCAAGATCGATGCGCATGGCATTACAGGCAGAAGCCAGATCCGGAATGGTATCGAGCAATGTGCCGTCCAAATCAAACAGTACAGAGAAAATATTCATCTTTTTGTAGCTAACTTATGACAAAATATTGTTGAATTCCTGTTAATGTCGAGCAGAAAAAGTTTCCGGGACATCCGGTTTTAATTTCGTTTGATTCATCATGGTAATGCTCCTTACTGCATGCGGGCTTATCGATTTAGTGAGCAAACCGCATTTTGTCACAAGATTGGTTTTCGATTATCCGTTCAGAAAGGCCCTAGGAGCGGAAGTATGATGCTCGATACATTTCATCAGATCCTCGTAGAAAAACAAGTTACGCCCGTCTTTCAGCCGATTGTCGATTTGAAATCGGGCTTTATTCTGGGTTACGAGGGCTTGATCCGGGGGCCTAAAGACACCAGCTTTTATTCGCCATTGGCCTTGTTCGATGCTGCCAGGCAGTGCGGACGCCTATGGGATCTGGAAGAGCTGTGTTGTCATACCTTGATCGGTAGTTTTAACCGACAGCGCTTATCGGGCAAACTATTTTTGAACTCCAGCCCTGATGTGGTGATGCGTATGCTGCCCTCGGCCCGTATTGACCGGCGCTCGGGCATGCCGCAGCTGGAAGGCATCGACTGGAGCCGGGTAGTCGTTGAACTGACCGAATCCGAGCGCACTGACAGTTATGACTATCTGAACCAGGCCATTGAACTGTACCGCCAGGAAGGGTTGCAATTTGCGATTGATGATCTGGGCGAAGGCTACGCTTCGTTGCGCTTGTGGTCAGAGTTGCGACCTGAATACGTCAAGATCGACAAATATTTTGTGCGCGATATTGATACCGATGTGCTCAAGCAGCAATTGGTGCGGTCCATCTGCGATATTGCCAGCCACGCCCACTCCATTGTGATTGCTGAAGGCATTGAAACCACTGCCGAACTGCGCACCTTGCGGTACTTGGGAGTAGCCTGTGGTCAGGGGTATTTGTTGTGCCGTCCCCAACCTAATCCCCCCATTCAGTTGGAACCCGCCCAGGCGGCTTTGTTTGGGCCATCGGCGGCGCGGGTGCAGCGGCAGGCTCAAGGCCGTGATCCCATCAGTGTGCGGCGTTTGTTGCGTGCGGCACCGGCCGTCCTCGATAACACCCCCACTAATCGAGTGTATGAGCTGTTTCAAAGCCATCCGGATCTAAGTGCGGTGGCCTTGTTGCGAGACGGCAGGCCTACGGGCATTTTGCGTCGCAGCCAGCTGTACGATCAGCTGGCCCGGCCATATCACCGGGAGCTCTACGGTAATAAACCTTGCTCCCTCTTTATTGAAACCCCACCCCTGATTGTGGATTGCGATACCAGCCTGCTGGAGCTGGGTACCTTGATGACTCAGGGGGCGGGCGATGCCTTGAGCGATGGTTTCATCATTACTGGGGCGGGTGAGTATTTAGGGTTGGGCTCCAGTGTGGAGTTGATGCGTGAGATTACGCAGATTCAAATCATGACGGCGCGCTATGCCAACCCATTGACGCAGTTGCCGGGCAATGTACCGATTGATGAGCATATCGACGGCTTGCTGAGTAACCGCCAGAATTTCGCGGTGTGTTACGCCGATCTGGACCACTTCAAGCCCTATAACGACTTGTACGGCTATCGCAAAGGCGATGAGCTGCTGCGCTCAATGGCTGAACTCTTTACCCGCCATGCTGTGGCACGCCTGGACTTTGTTGGCCATGTCGGGGGCGACGATTTTATTCTGGTGTTCACCAGCCCGGATTGGGCAGAGCGCTGCCAGGGAATCCTGGACGAGTTGGCGATAGAGTTGGAGTCCTTGTATCGGCTGGAGCACCGGCAAGCGGGTGGTTATCTGGCTGAGAACCGTCAAGGCGTACAGGTCTTTCACCCCCTAGTGAGCCTGTCTTTAGGTGTGGTCACCGTGGATGAGCCCGAATTGTATTCGGGCTCTTTGATTGCGGAACTGGCCAGTTCCGCAAAAGCGCAGGCCAAACGGGTGCAGGGCAATGCCTTGTTCGTGGAGCGCCGTCGTCCGGATAATCCAGTGCGGCAGGGCGGCTATAGCCGCAGCAGGGTATTGCAGTAGGCCTGCCCGCAGGCAGGCCTGGGCCCCGTATGCTTAGGCTCGTTCGGCCTGTGCAATCTGGGCACGCATATCGCTGATGACTTGCGCGTAGTCGGGTTGTCCGAAAATAGCCGAACCGGCTACAAAGGTGTCAGCCCCGGCGGCACGAATGGCACCGATATTATCCACTTTGACACCTCCGTCGATTTGCAGCAGGATGGGCTGGCCGCCTTGTGCTGTCCAGGCGTCGATACGGGCACGGGCCTGACGCAGTTTGTCCAGCGCGCTGGGGATAAAAGCCTGGCCCCCAAAGCCGGGGTTCACCGACATCAGCAACACCAGGTCCAGCTTGTCCATCACGTGATCCATCCAGTCCAGCGGGGTGGCTGGGTTGAACACCAGGCCGGCCTTACAGCCGTGGTCACGGATCAGTGACAGGGTGCGATCCACGTGGCGCGAGGCTTCGGGGTGAAAACTGATGTAGTTGGCACCGGCCTTGGCAAACTCGGGGATCAGGGCATCGACAGGTTCAACCATCAGGTGCACGTCGATCGGGGCGGTGGTGTGCGGGCGCAGCGCAGCACAGACCATGGGGCCGAATGTCAGGTTAGGTACGAAGTGATTGTCCATGACGTCGCAGTGAACCCAGTCGGCTCCGGCGGCGATGACATTGCGGACTTCTTCGCCCAGCCGGGCGAAATCGGCCGATAAAATACTGGGAGCGATACGTGTGGAGCTGGCTTGGGACATAATAGGTGCCGTAAAGATTAGACATCACGAAAATCGTGACCATATGTCATCATTATAGTTTCAAGCGGGGTCGCGTGCAGCGCCCCGTATTTGTACAGCCGTAACCTGGAATCCATTATGAAGCCTGACGATATTGAGGTGCAGATAACGCCCCAGTACCTGCCTGAGCAATCTGAACCCGATAGCAATCAATACGTTTTTGCCTACACCGTTCGGATTACCAACAATGGAGAGCAGACGGCCCAAATTATCAGTCGTCACTGGATCATCACGGACGACAATCAGCAGGTTCAGGAAGTGCGCGGCCTGGGCATCGTCGGGCAACAGCCGGTGCTGGCTCCAGGTGAAACCTTTGAGTACACCAGTGGCTGCCCTCTGAATACGCCGTTTGGCACGATGCGCGGCAGCTACCAATGTGTTGGTGAAAATGGTGTGCCCTTTGAGGTCGCCATTCAGGAATTCATCCTTTCCTCTCCCCGTACCTTGCACTAAGGGCCAAACCCAGCCATGAAGATAATTTATTGCGTGCCAGCCGTACTGCTGGCATTGAGTGCCTGTTCCACGGCTCCCGTGGATCAGAGTTCTTCGTCCACGGCTCCGGGTGCGGCAGACAGTGGCCCCGATATAGCCCTGCAAGCTTTGCGTGTGCCTTCCTTGTCGGCCCTGCCGGAAACTCCGGCGCGTGCGCTGGCAGGCCGTTATCAGGCTGTGAACTGGTCCGCTTTGCCGGGCTGGCAGGCTGATTCACTGGATCATGTCTGGAAAGGCTTTATCAATAATTGCAAGGGCTTGATGCGCCCGGTCAGTGGCTCGCTGGCGATGCCGGCGCGGGCCAATCCGCGTGCCTGGCAGCCGGTGTGTCAGGCTGCAGCGGCAGCGGGCTTGAATGCCGAGACCAAAGATACAGCGGCGGTACGCAATTTCCTGCAGCAGCAACTGCAACCTTGGCGCTTGCTGACAGGCGATGGCGCGGTGGCTCAAAACACCGTCACTGGCTATTACGAGCCGCTGCTTAAAGCCTCGCGCACGCGCAGCGCCGGCTATCAATGGCCGCTGTTTGCCGCCCCGGATGATTTGCTGACCATTGATCTGGGCAGCCTGTATCCCGAGCTGGCTGGCAAGCGTATCCGTGGCAAGCAGCAGGGCAAACGCGTGGTGCCTTATGACACCCGCGAGCAGATCATGGCCAATCCAGAGCGTCAGCCTCCGGCAATTGTGTATGCCGAAGACCCGGTAGAGGGTTTCTTCTTGCAGATTCAAGGCTCTGGCCGCGCCATCCTGCCTGATGGCAGCGCGGTACGACTGGCTTATGCCGACCACAATGGTCGTCCGTACGCCTCGGTAGGCCAGTGGTTGGCCAAGCAAGGCGAGATGCCCTTGGCACAAACCTCCATGCAAAACATCAAAGCCTGGGCCAAGCGCAATCCGCATCGCGTTCAGGAAATGATGAATGTGAATACCGCCATGGTCTTCTTCCGGGAAGAGGCGATTGTGGATCAGGATCTGGGCCCCAAGGGCGCTTATGGCATTCCCTTGATTGGCCTGCGCTCCGTTGCGATTGACCCCACTTATGTGCCGCTGGGCACGCCTGTGTATTTGTCGACCTCGCAGCCAGCGACCAAGCAGCCTTTGCAGCGCCTGGTATTTGCTCAGGACACGGGGGCGGCCATTAAAGGGGCCGCACGTACCGACTTGTACTGGGGCACCGGTGACCAAGCAGGGGCACAGGCAGGACGCATGAAGCAACAAGGCCAAATGTGGCTGTTGTGGCCACGTCAGGCAGGAGCACCGAGCGCACGATGAAGAGCAACGAACGTATTGTGGTGTGTGGCGGGGCTTTGGCCGGTATGGCCAGCGCCCTGGGTTTACGCAAGGCTGGGTTTGAGGTCAGCATCCTGTCCCCCGCCTACAAGCCGATGGAACTGGCGGCAGGCCAGTATCACCCGCGCGTGTATGCCGTATCGGTAGCCAGCCAGCGCTTTTTGGCGCAGCTGGGGGTTTGGAATTTGATGTCGCCCCAGCGGATTTCGCCCGTGCAAGCCATGGAAGTTCATGGTGATGGCGGAGGTTGTCTGAATCTGCATGCCTGGCAGGACGCGCAGGATTATCTGGCCTGGATTGTAGAGTCCAGCCAGATGGAGCAGGCCCTGTACCAAGCGTTGCAGGTTTTTGGTGTGCCCTGGATTGAAGACCGCTTCGAGCGTCTGGAAGGCAATACCATTGTGACCGCGGGGCAGAAGCGCATGAGTGCCGACTTGTTTGTCGGTGCAGACGGGGCGCGTTCAGGTCTGCGTACTGCCGCAGGTATTGAACACCAGGCACGCGAATACGGTGATGCCGGTTTAGTTGCCCATTTCAATGTGGAGCGGCCGCACCAGCAAGTGGCTTTGCAATGGTTTACGGGCGATTCGATTCTGGCCTTGTTGCCTATGCCGGATGTCGATGGCAAGCCGCAAGTGTCCATGGTCTGGTCCGTGCCGCAAGCTCAGGCCGACAAAGTATTGGCGATGGCGGCTGAGGAACAGGCCCAGTACCTGCAAAACAGCCTGTTCTCTCTGTCTAATGGGCGTTTGGGCCACTTGAATCTGCGCAGCTCTGTACACGGCTTTCCCCTGACTTTTGAGCGCAGCGGCCTGGTGTCGCCGGGTGTTGCCTTGGTGGGCGATGCCGCGCATCGAGTCCATCCTTTGGCTGGTCAGGGTTTGAATTTGGGTCTGGGCGATATCGAAGCCCTGATTACGGTCTTGTCCGAGCGTGGCACCCATTATTCGGTCGGCGAGATGCGTGTGCTTAATCGTTATAAACGGGCCCGCGCCGAGCCTATTGCTGCCATGCGTGCCGCAACCGATGGCTTGTATCGTTTGTTTGCCGCTCCGGGCGCTCCCGTTTCCATGTTGCGCAATGCAGGTATGCAGGTGGTCGACCGCCTGCCCTGGGTCAAGCGCCGCTTGATTGCGCACGCTGCCGGATTCAGTCCGGGCTCTCTCTTGTTTTGATGTCACTAGAGTCTTGTCGATTAGCAAAGGAAGTAAGTCATGATGTTGCACCTTCGTTCTGTATTGGCTCTGGCGCTCTTGTCGCTGTGTGGTCTGGCTCAGGCAGCCAGCCCCAAAGCGGACCCGCGTTTTGAGCCCACACGCCAGGCCTTTGAAGCGGCCTTTCCGGGCGTGACGGTGGATAGCATTCGCGCTACCCCATTTGCCAATTTGTTGGAAGTGGAGGTGGGTGGCACCTTGCTATATACCGATCCCCAGGCCAGCTATGTGCTGCAGGGCTCTTTGCTGGATAGTAAAAGCCGCGTGGACTTGACCGAGCAGCGTATGCAGGAGCTCAATCGTGTCTCGTTGGACGATCTGCCCCTGGATAAGGCGATTAAGTTAGTGAAAGGCGACGGTAGCCGTCGACTGGTTGTTTTTGAAGATCCCAACTGCGGTTATTGCAAACGTCTTCATACAACTTTGCAGGAAATCGACAATGTTACGGTTTATAGCCTGATGTTAGGATATCTGGTGTGCTCAAAACCCCGCCAAGACCTTGAGCGATTGGATGGGGGGCGGTACCCGGCCTGAGAAGGCATCGTGTGAACATCCTTTGGATCAATTGCTGGCCGTCGGCCAGAAATTGCGTATTCAAGGCACTCCCGCCATTTACTTTGCCGACGGTAGTCGTGCTGATGGTTGGTTGCCTGCCGCCCAGCTGCAATCTCGCCTGGAAGCTGTTGCCCAGTAGGTATCCGGCCTGTCTTGATGTAGGACAACCCGCTTTCGAGCGGGTTTTTTTATGCCTAAGCGTTATAAAATCTATAATTATTTATGGGGCGTGCTTTTAATGAGAATGCGATTGGAAAATAAACCCAAGAACATGCAAGGAGTAAGTCTGGTGTTATTTTGAAGACAAAAAATTTCAAACGCCACATTTGACCATTCTTTACTTTGTGCTCCGTATTCTTGAAGTGATAATTCTAACTATTGATAAAAATAGTATTGTCGAGCCACGCTGGGTCCCGGGCGCAGTCGACAATAATTAAATAGTAGGCGCTTATGGAACATGCTCATTGCGTGTTGGTTATTTTGGAAGAAGGCGAGGGCTTGGACCACTGGCAGGAGCAATTGCGGGTTTTTGGTACCAAGACAAGCGTTATAAGGTCTTTGGATCGGGTAGCCGACGCGCGGCAAACACAGGTGGATTTATTGCTGTTTCCCGTTGAGGCGGGCTATGTCCCCTTGATGGTGGCCAAGCTGCGCAATGATTTTGGCTCTTTGGGCATTGTGGCAATGCAGTCCGGCCTGACGGCCAGTGCCCGCGTGCAGCTTTTGCTTACCGGTGCCGATGCCTGCCTGTCCCTGGATATCCAAGTGCCCGAGCTGATGGCTTGGTGCCATGCTGTGCGCCGTCGCAATGTCTATGCCATGGTTGCCGAAGTCCAAGGGATGGAAGAGCAGCAGGACCACAGCGGCCTGCAGGAATGGACATTGCGCGACAAAGGTTGGACCTTGGTCGCGCCCAATGGTGTGGGCCTGGAGCTGACTCATAGCGAACGCCAGTTGATGGATGCGTTTGTCCGGCATACCGATGCTCGTTTCAGCCGCGAGGATTTGATGCGAGACAAAGGTCTGGCGGCCAGTGACAGCCGTGCCGTGGACTCCTTGATCAGCCGTTTGCGCCGCAAGGCCAGCCAGGCGGGCGTTGCCCTGCCTATCAAGTCGGTGCACGGTTGGGGTTATACCTTTACGGGCAAGTTGATGGCTCAGTTGGAGCCGCAAGACTCTGAAGTCATGGAGTTTTATACCCCCCGTGACGAGCCTGAATCTGCTCAGCCCACCCCGCTGGAGCTGTTGCGTGCGTTGGAAACATTGGATGTGCTGGACCCGCAAGCCAGCGAAGCCCTGTCCTTTTCGTATCAATTGCGGGTAGCAACCAGCACGGGCCAATACAGCGGTGTTGATGCCCAGGTCTTCTGGACTTCGCCCACGGGCCTGCGTCTGTCTTCAGATGTGGTCTTGCGCCATATGCCGGACTCTATTCACCGTCAGGCTCTGTGCGAGTGGATGTTGCGTACCTTGTTGGTTGATGTGCGCCGTTGGTGGCAGGAGTACTCCTTGCGTGCCAGCCATATCGGTCTGAAATTGCCGGTCGATATGCTGATGCCTATTCATAAACACCTGCCTAGCTTGTTGCGCCAGTTTGAGTTGCAGCCTTGCTGCCTGGAACTGGACTTGTTCAGCGACGAGGAACTGGAAGGCACACCGGAACTGATCCAGGCTTTGCAGTATCTGAAAGACCATGAGATTCAGGTCTGGCTGACCAGCACGAACATTGAAAACAGTAAGCTCAATCGCCTGCGCGGCTGGCCCATTAATGGTGTCAAGCTTGAGGCCGAAGTCATTCACCGCGCCTGTCGTGAACCCACCTTCAAGGCTTTGCTGGAGACCGCCTGCCATTTATTGACTGAGCAGGGCTTTGAACTGGTCATTAAAGGGGTGGACACCCTTGAACAGCGTGATCTGGCACTGAATCTGGAACTGGGGCACTACCAGGGCCGCCTGACCTCGGAGTTGATGTCCGAGGATGGTTTTTTGCTGACGCTGGCCAGTAGTGAACCTTCTTTCGGACAAGGCAATGAGGCCGCCCGACGCTTGAGCGGTAGCACTCTGTAAGCCGCCTTAGCATCTAATCGTCTCTATATGTAACTTTAATTAAGTAATTCAAGCCAAAAGCCGTTACTCAGCTTGTTCGATGGGCTTTCTTGCAGGCCGACCGCGTGGACGCGGTCGGTTTTTGCATAGCTGAGACCTGTCTTTTCTGCATTGCTCGGGGAATATGATGCGTTTGGGCTTGAAGCAAAAGTTGTGGTTACCATTGATCTTGTGTCTGATGGCCTTGGTGGCGGTATTTACGTTTGTGAACTATCAGCTCTATCAGGCACAGATGGAGGAGCGGAAAAGCAGTTTGCAGCACATCATCAATATTGCGGTGAACATCACGCAGGACTACCAGCAACTGGTCAGCAAAGGCGTGTTGAGCAAGGACGAGGCGCAAAAGCAGGCTTTGCAGCGTATTGCCAGTATTCGTTTTGGGCAGGAAGGCTATGTGTCGGTTTTATCCACCGATGTCGTGTCCATCATGAATCCTAGCCGACCGGAGCTGGATGGCCAGAATGTCAGCGCAGTGGTCGACAGCAATGGAGTCCATCCCTTTGCCGAGATGAGCCGCATTGGCCGTAACGGCGGCGAGGGCTTTCTGGAGTATCACTGGCCCAAGCTGAGCGATAAGAACAACGCACCCAAGCTGGCCTTCGGTAAAGGGGTGACTCAGTGGGACTGGGTGCTGACCTCGGGCGTGTATATCGACAATATTCAGGCACGTTTCTTCAGTAATCTGCTTAGTTCCTCGGTGGTGTTTTTGTTGATTGTGGCGTTGGTCTCCGCCGTTACCGTGTTCCTGGCGCGCCAGATTATTGCCGAGCTGGGTGCCGAGCCCAGGATTCTGCATGAAACCGCTCAGGCCATTGCCAATGGCGATTTACGCGTTGCCCATTCCTTGCGTTTGATTCCCGAGAACAGTGTGATGGCATCGATCGAGCAGATGCGCTTGAAGTTAAGCGAGGTGATGCGCACGTTGCAGCACAGCAGTGGTGTGATTGCCGATGATGCCTCGCAGTTATCCGTAGGCAATCTGGAGTTGTCCAGCCGCACGACTCAGCAGGCCGCTGCACTGCAGGAAACCGCATCGGCTATGGAGGAGATGACGGGAACGGTGCGCATGAGCGAAGAGAACGCCATGCGGGCCGAGGAAGTGTCCAGCCAGGTGCAGAAAACAGCGCAGCATGGTGGGCAGATGGTCAGCGAACTGGTGGACCGCATGGGTGCGATCCGCGATACCAGTGGCAAGGTGGCGGACATTACAACTGTTATTAATTCGATTGCGTTTCAGACCAATATTTTGGCTTTGAATGCGGCAGTGGAAGCCGCCCGGGCCGGTGAGCAAGGTCGTGGCTTTGCTGTGGTGGCGGGTGAGGTGCGCGCCTTGGCACAGCGCACCACTGCTTCTGCCCAGGAGATTGCCCAATTAGTGGAGGCGTCCTCCAGCAGTACCCGCGAAGGTGTGCTGCTGATGGGGCAGGTGGGGGAGGTCATTGATGAGATGGTGACGGGCAGCGCGCAAGTGATGGCCATTGTTCACGAGATTGCCGCCTCCACCCGAGAGCAGACGATTGGTATTGAGCAGATCAACGTGGCGGTGGGGCAGTTGGATTCGGCCACGCAGCAAAATGCGGAGATGGTTGGCCAGGTGGCGCACACGTCCAGCGGATTGCAGGAGCAGGTGCAGGAGCTGGATCGTTTGATTCAAGCCTTCCGTCTCGTTTGATAAAAGCCGCTGCCTCGCGCCAGCCAAGGGGTGTGCCGATTATTTTTGATCGTATACTGCCTCTTGGGACTGCGCTTGTCCTGCGGCAAACCGGCATTGAGGAGGATGTATGTTGCGTGCACCTGTTGCAGCTGTATTGATGATGGGAATGGCCGGGTCGGCCTGGGCGGCAACGTTGCCCTCGGCTCAAGGTGAAGTTCAGGCGCACGAACATCATGAACGGATACTGAGCTTGCAGCACAATGAGCTGGTGCAAGGCAGCTGGCAGCACAGTGGTGATGTGGCCCTGGAGTTGTTCGGCCCGGACGGTAAAGTGATTCGTCATTGGGCGGATGCACCGGAGCGGGGTGGCCCGTTTGGTTTTATTGCCAGCACGACCGGCGAGTATCGTTTGCGTGTGCTGGGTCAGGGCGAGTATCAGTGGCAGGTCAAATCGGTCACGGCCCCTCAAACGCCCGCCCAGGCCGAGCCTTTGCAAGGGGATGTGATCCGTCAGTGGAGCATGCGTTTGCGGGCTGGCGAGCCGTCTCGTGGCTTCTGGGATTATGTACAGCGGGTGGGCTCTCCTTTGGTGGAGCGCTACAGCACCACGCATGATCGCGTCACGTTCGTGTGGCGTGGTGCTGCCCAGCAAGAGGTCCGTCTGCATGGCGGGCCGTTTACGTACAGCGATCGCATGCATCGTTTGGGTGAGTCGGATATTTGGTATATCACTTACGATTTGCCGCGCGATGCCCG
>SMEP01000321.1_pt1 | contig 13831 bp, 17 predicted proteins | sample 2456231 | NCBI WGS metagenome assembly SMEP01 (sample SAMN10132595, study PRJNA489261) | soil metagenome | isolation source: day1 control-silty clay loam soil ammended with raw manure from dairy cow... | place: USA | collected 2015-05-15
TTCATCGGTGAGTTTTGTAACGAATTGTTTTTCAAGTGCATTTACTGCTATATATTCATCTACACTGTCTTGAATTTCAGCCAATGCTTGCTGATCTTCCATATAGGCAGTGGTCTCTCCATCCTCACCCTGCCCTGAATCATTTGGAGTATCTGGCACATCAATAGGAGATGGCTGTTCAAAAATACCAGTCCCTCCATCGAGCACTTGGTTAAATGCTTGTGACATTTGCCGCTTATAAATAATGGCCCTTGTTCACTTAGTTGAACGAGGGCCATTTGAGTTATTCACACGGTTGCTCTACTGCTGGTCGTGCTGCTGCTTTAAAGCTTGAGCCACAGCCACATGAAGCAAGTGCATTCGGGTTATCGATTGTGAAACCGCCACCCATAAGTGATTGTTTAAAATCGATTTTTGTTCCTTGTAAAATGCCGGCATCTTCTTTTGACACAATAATGCGAATGCCGTGCTGGTTATCTGTAAAGTCATCTTCGTTTACTTCATTATCAAAAGCCATGCCATACGATAGCCCACTGCAACCGCCGCCTTTTACTGCGACACGTAAGCTTGCGTTGTCTTCTTCGTTATGAGCCATCATTTCTTTGACTTGAAATGAGGCAGCTTCTGTTAAAATTACTACTTGTTTTTCAATCGCCATTCCAGTCACCTTCCTTTGCATTTATCATATCAATAGTATTTCCCATCTGACAACAAAACTGCCTTAAAAGAAAAAAATACTAGTTACAGCAAAAAAAGAAAAGGAGTATTGAACTAATTATTTCATAATTATTCTAATAATTAGTTACTACTTATTTAGAATTCTTGCTATAATAAATTATACAATCTCCATAGAAAGGTATGATTACATGGAAATTTCTCCATTTTACGAAAAAAGTGTAGAATGCATACACTGTAAAAAAAGCTTCCCAACATTAAAAGTTCGGTCAAAATCGATTAAAATAGAACATACTGATACAGACTTCCAACCGATTTATGCGGATCAGCATGTAAATGCTTTGTATTATAATGTATTCGTTTGTCAGCACTGTGGTTTTTCATTTACCGAAGACTTCAATAAATATTTTGCGCCTGGCGTAAAAGAGCAACTCAACGAAAAAGTTTGTAATAAATGGGTACCGCATAACTTCAAAACGGAACGTAGTATATTCGATGCAATCCAAGCATATAAACTAGCATTTTTATGCGCAACAATCAAAAAAGAAAAATATGTCATTACTTCTGGTTTAGCACTACGTCTTGCTTGGTTATATCGTTCATTAAATAATGAAGGCCAAGAAAAACGTTTCCTAACAATTGCACGCGATCACTATATGGAGACTTTTTCAAATGGCGACTATTCTAGCACACAAATGTCTGATGTGCGCGTCATGTATATGATTGCCGAGCTCTCTCGTCGCTTAGAGGACTTTGAAAACGCTACACGCTTCTTCTCACGCGTTATTGAGAGCCAACGTGTTGGTGGTGAAGGTAAACTTGTCGACATGGCAAAAGAGCAATGGGAGCTTGTACGTGAAGCACGTGAGCAACTAACAAATTCATAAAATGATATAAAAAGAGCAGGAGAAATCATTCTCCTGCTCTTTAGTCATGTTTAATTAGAAGACTTGCTCTACTTCAATGATTCCTGGTACTTCTTCTAATAATGCACGTTCGATACCAGCTTTTAATGTGATTGTAGAACTTGGGCAGCTACCGCATGCACCTAATAAACGTAATTTTACGATACCGTCTTCAATGTCTACTAATTCACAGTCACCGCCGTCACGTAATAAGAACGGACGTAATTTATCTAAAACTTCTTGTACTTGTTGGTATTGTTCTGTTTCTGTCATTTCACTCGACTCCCTTCACTAAAATCATTATAATGTGAAGAAGTGAAAAAATCCATTATTGAATAACGAAAGGTTTGAATTTCTATGTCTACTAAAGCTCCAGTAATCGAAGTTTTCGGTGCAGATATTATGTGTGCCAGCTGTGTCAATGCCCCGTCGTCTAAGGATACATACGAATGGCTACAAGCAGCTATCTCGCGCAAATACCCAAATCAAGACTTTTCCATTCGCTATATCGATATCGAAGGTGCCATTGAGAATGAACGCGACCAAGATTTTGCCAATCGTATTCAAGAAGATGAATTTTTCTATCCACTTGTATTAATTAACGATGAAGTGGTCGGTGAAGGCTACGTACAAATTAAGCCCATCTTTGCTGCACTTGAAAATGCAGGCCTTACTCCAATTGAAGAATAAAAAAGAAACGTCCAAGCCTATTATACCCAGGCTTAGACGTTTTTATTAATTTTCGTTTTGTTTTTTGTAGTACCACATATAACCAGATTTCATTAAACGCGCGATACGACCTGTTACAGTTGTATCTCCTAAATTTACGAAACCTTGTTTTTTACCTAAAGAGCCCATGAAGCCCTTCATTTTAATTTCAGATAGTTTTTCAGGTAATGTTTCACCTTTCCAACGCATCTTTAATACTTTTACCACGCGCTCTGCTTGCTCTTCTGCTAATTGCGCAGTTGGTGGTAAGTGTGAAGAAGCACAGTCACCGATGACATACACATCCTCGTCACCTACAACATGATAGTGGTCTGTAATAACTGGACGGTTGAACTTGTCTTTTTCTACATCTAATTCACGTACGATTTCTACTGGTTGAACACCAGCAGTCCAAACGATTACGTCGGCTTCGATAATTTCGTCGTGGTTGTGCAAACGGCCTTCTTCAACGCGTGTAATGTTTGACTTTGCAATGACTTGTACGTTATTTTTTTCGAACCATTTTCTAATGTATTCACTTAGCTTCTCTGGGAAGTCACGTAAAATACGGTGAGAACGGTCGAATAATTTAATGTTTAAATCTGAACGGCTTTCACGTAGCTCACTCGCAAGCTCGATCCCTGAAAGACCTGCACCGATGATTGCTACAGTTGCGCCTGGTGCTAAACCACATACTTTTTCGAAAGTTTGACGTGCTTTACCGATTGTTTGAATGCTCATTGTGAATTCATCTGCACCCGGAACACCGTGGTATTTATCTACACAGCCTAAACCTACAACAAGCTGATCGTATTCAAGTGCTGTACCATCTTCTAAGTACACCTTTTTATCTTCGCGATCGATACGAACGATTTCTCCATATACTCGTTTTAATCGATCATGCTCAGGGAAATCAACACGAACTTCTTTGTCTGTTGATGTACCTGCTGCAAGTGCGTAAAATTCTGTTTTAATGCTGTGGAAGGCTGTACGGTCTACTAATGTAACTTCTACATCTGCTGGTAGGTTCGGTAAAATACGTAATAAAACACGCATGTTCCCAAAGCCGCCGCCAAGTAATACTAATTTTTGCATAGCGCTTTTCCCTCTTATCTATAAGTAATAATGACTAGCTAGACAAGATTTTCATTTAGCAAGATTCCCGTCCCTTGCTAAATGAAAATCGATTTTGTTCACAAAGTTTCCATAATCATTATAACGGTTTGTGATAAGTTTCACAATATATTATAATGGATTTTGTGAAAAAATTCACATAGAGAAATTCGATCAATTTCATGAGAACTGATGCAAGTACGTAGCAATTGACGCACACAGAAAAACAAAGTAGCATTGAAAAAGTAGTGAGGTGACAGGATGTTTAATATGGCCGAATTTTGTATTACCAATTTAGCAAACGGCGCACAAAAAACATATGAGGCGCTTGAAAAAGACCCAGATTTTGATGTGCTCGAATACGGCTGCATGAGCTATTGTACGAAATGTGCAAATGGTTTTATTGCGGTAGTAAACGGTGAAGTTGTTGAAGCGGATACGCCTGATGAATTAACGAAGGCGATTTATAAATATATCGAAGAAAATCCGATGTGGTAAGCCACATCGGATTTTTTTATAGTATTGGCGGGCTACGGCATGAAAGCGTTAGAGCCACGCCGCTTGCGCTAACGCGAGGCGGCAAATCGTTAATAAAAGATAAAGCTTATTTAACAATTTTTATCATTTAATACATTGCAATAAATTTTCTACACAATAAGTTGGCAGCTTGTCCTTTTGCTTCACAATTTCGGTTGGTGTGACACCGGTATTCACATGAATTGTATCGCAACCAAAGTTAATGCCACATAAAATGTCGGTGTCGTAATTGTCACCAACCATGACCATTTCTTGTTTCGTAAAGCCGTGGTCGTTTGCCAAAATTTGTAGCATCACCGGCGATGGCTTGCCGACAAAAATCGGTGTCACCCCCGCCACGTTTGCGACTAAATGAACAAATGAACCATTACCTGGTGCAAAGCCGTCTTCAGTGGGAAATTTAACATCCCCGTTTGTTCCAACTAACTCGGCACCCTTTTGTACATACGCGCTCGCCTTTGCAAGCTTTGCGTACGTCATATCACGATCTATGCCCATCACGAGAATGTCGGCTTGTTCATCAGTAATCGTTAAGCCCTCTTCTACAAGTGCCGTACGAATCCCCTGCTCCCCGACTACATTCACACGTTTATCCTTACTCCTATTCGCAGCATATTTCGCCGTTGCAAGTGAGCTTGAATAAATATGTGTAAGTGGTGCAGTAATGCCGATATTTACAAGCATTTGCTGCAACGTTTCGCGTGTTTTTGATGAGTTGTTCGTTAAATAAAACGGCTCGATTCCTTGTGCTTGTAAGTGATGGACAAACTGCACAGCCGATTCAATCCCCGCCTTGCCACGATAAATCGTGCCATCTAAATCAAAGCAATACGCTTTATACATCTTATTTATCCTCTGGTAAAAATGCTGAAACAGGACCTAACTCGTTTGTTAAGTAGTCATGTACTTTGCCTGAGAATTGTTTTAACGTTGGTAAGTTTTTCGTTAACACGTTTAAAATTTCATCGTTATCTACAGCGATAAATTCGCGTACAATCATTTTACGTAAGCCTACTACTGCTTTTAATGGGGCATCCATTTCAGGGGTAATTACTTTTTCATCAACGAAAATATCAATAATATCCTCATAGCTACCTGGATCACGCATGATGAACCCATCGATTACTAAGTTCCCTACATCCATCATCGCTTCCATCATGTTGTGACCGATGCGTTGTAATGCTAATGTATGAATATCGCCCTGTAACCAGTTGTCTGTGCCTTCAAAAATGGCGATTAATTCGTCTAAGTGTGCTAAGTTTTGTGTAATTTTATTTCTATCTACGAAATACATAGATAAAGCCTCCATTCAGTCAAATAAAGTTGATAGTGTTTTCCTATATATAGTACCATATTCTTTAGATATGGAAGGGGTTCAAAACAAAATGGAACGATTTTTCTTATATGATGATGTAGAAGATACAAAAACGCGCTTTGTGAGTTTCGCAGGAAAAACACAGCGCTTTGATTTAGCTATTCTACAAAGCAGCCGATTTTTCGGGAAAGTGCTTGTGCTCGATATTCAATTCAATCGCTTTGCCATCCTTGGTGCAGATGATATTGAAGAACCAGGTTACTTAGAACATGCCTATAGCCGCACAGAAGCGGAAACAGAAGATTTACGAGAATACTTACGTGAGTTATTAAGTTAAAAAAACGAGGGAGCATATTACATGCCCCCTCGTTTTTAACTTAATCGACTTGTTGTTCTACTGCGGTTTCTTCTAATATTGGCGCTTCTTGTGTAGCCTCTACAGCGACTACTTCTGGTGCACGCCCTGTTTTTTGCACGATGAAATACGCACAGCCAAAGTTACAATACTCGTATAAATAATCTTGAACCGTACTAATTTTCGTATCAAATGTAGATTTTTGATTTTTATCATCAAAAAATCCTTTTAAACGTAGTTGACCGTAACCCCAGTCCCCAACGATATAATCGTATTTTGTTAAAATATCTGAATAACGTGCACTAAATGCCTCTTGTTGGAAGCCTTCACGCACATTTTCGATGATTTCATACGCATAGCCTTCTGCAATAATCAAATTGGACACCACCTATCTTACATTCCATGTTATAGAACATTTCCGCCGAAAGCAATATCGACCCTTAAATTTCTAGTTTATGATTTGCTGCAGCGTTTACTTGCTCATCGGCATGGTAACTACTGCGCACAAGTGGACCGGCCTCACAATGACTAAAGCCTTTTTCCATCGCAATTTTACGCAGTTTCCCGAACTCTAACGGTGAATAATATTTCTTAACCGGTAAATGCTTTTTCGTTGGCTGTAAGTATTGGCCAATCGTCATAATGTCGACGTTGTTTGCGCGTAAATCATCCATAACCTCATAAATCTCTTCTACCGTTTCTCCTAAGCCAATCATTAAGGATGACTTCGTTGGGATGCTCGGCTGCATTTCCTTCGCACGACGTAAAAACTCCAACGAGCGCTCGTACGTCGCTTTTGCACGAACACGCGGTGTAAGACTGCGCACTGTTTCGATGTTATGGTTTAAAATGTCGGGCTTTGCGTCCATCAGCATACGTAAGCTTTCCTCGCGCCCTGCTAGATCAGATGGCAATACTTCAACGGATGTGAATGGGCTTTTGCGACGAATTGCGCGTACCGTTTCAGCGAGTACTTCCGCGCCGCCGTCCTTTAAGTCATCACGCGCGACCATTGTAATAACCACATGCTTTAAGTTCATTAATGCAACCGAATCGGCTACGCGTTCTGGCTCCGCTAAATCCAGCTCATTTGGCAAGCCCGTTTTTACCGCGCAAAAGCGACAGGCACGTGTACAAATAGAGCCTAAAATCATCATCGTTGCAGTACGGCGTTCGCCCCAGCATTCATGAATATTCGGGCAGCGTGCTTCCTCACATACCGTATGCAAGTTTTTTTCACGCATTAGTTTTTTCAGTTCCTTATACTCATCATTCGTATTTAGCTTAATTTTTAGCCACTCTGGTTTTCGTAAATATTCTTCTTTTGAATTAGTTGGCTTACAAGATGTCATGTGTAATTCTCCTTTTCACTCAACCATTTTTACGTTGTTTCTGTTGTCAATGTACCATATTCCATCATTTGCAACAACCAACTTTTCTTACAAGTCCAATAATTCCGATAGTTTAAACTTCTGTTATCGTTCATAAGGAATTGGTACTTCTATCGATGGCTGCGTTCCTTCCCCTGCACTATAAATATGTGGCACAGTTCCTCTTACTAACCCCATTGCAACCGGTATTTTTTGTTTAACGGTCGCGGAACTAGTAGCAAATGGAATGATGATTTGCACATTCACTTCAATAAAAATATCTACGTCCACTTTTGCATTGTTAATACCAAATTCAGTAATGGTCGTTTCTACATCGCTATTTACACTTCCTATTAAATGCAGTCGAATCGGGATTTTGGGCCCTAAATTGCCGATAATCGGAATATTCAACGCCTGACCGAGTGGTACAAAAAATACAATCCCGTCTCCAGCCTCCATTTTTCCAACATCATACTCCACATTTTCTAAACTCGGTAAGCTATTTAAATCCCCATTTTCTGCTTGCTGCAAATATTCTTTTACTAATGTCACTGTTTCGGAACGTACTTGGTTAATAATATCTGTATTAAACTTTGTCGTGATCATATCATCTGATTGTGAGGGTAAATCGACAATGATATCATTTACATCTAACACGCTTGATGTTCTAGAATTGACCGCTTTTGTCACGACATAAGACGCTACCTTAACCGTTTGTACTTCTGCATATTCTAAGTACAGCGGCATTAATCGTGCATTTAATGTATAGATACTAAGAAAAATCATAACGATTAAACTCGTTAGTATTACAGTAATGAAATTTTTACGCCCGTGATTCTTTTTGGGAAATCGCATCCGCTTTTTATTAGGAAAATGCAAAAAAATCCTCCTTCCCATAAATTATGAGTAGGAGGACTCTGTTATTCGACTGGGACAACATAGTCCGTTTCAATTTTTTCAACATTTACTAATGGATAATCACTCAAGCAAATTTCATAGGTTGCGTCTAATAAATGATCACTTTCTTCAAATATACGCACCCAAGGACGTGTCACATCCACTAAATTTTGCTTGGAAACAATCCCTCTGCGTCCGTCGCTTAAGTACACAATCGAGCCATTCACATAATGGACGACACTGCGTAAAAGGGCATCGACTACGCGCGAGTCAAATTGCTTTCCTCTACCCGCTTTAATGATGTCGATTGCGTCCATTGGTAACATTTTTTTACGGTAAACTCGATTGGACGTTAACGCATCAAACACGTCTGCAACGGCAATCACCTTCGCAAACGGATGAATTTCAAAATCAACAAGCCCGCGCGGATACCCACTACCATCAATGCGTTCATGATGTTGGAATGCACAATGCGCGACAAGTAAGGACACTGAATGCAAGTTACGTAAAATATCAAAACCGAAGCGTGCATGTTGCTTCATTTCTTCGTATTCTTCATCCGTTAATTTACCCGGCTTTTGCAAAGTTTCCGACGGTATTAATAGCTTTCCGATATCATGTAATAATGCCCCAATACCAATTAAACGAACATCTTCATAGGAATAGCCTAATTCCTTGGCAATCGCAACGGAATACATCGTTACTTGAAACGAATGTTGATAAATATAGTCATCGTATAAATATACATCTGTTAACACCATTAATACTTCATCACTATTCATAACCGCAGTTAAAATATCATCGACAATTAAACCTAGGACTTTTGATTGCTGATCCAATATGTAGGACGCCTGCGATGTTTTTGCTTGCTTTACTTCCGCAAAAGCCTTCGTCATATTCTTTACGGCTTCAATTCTCTTTGCAGGTGCCACTGTTTCTTCAACTTCAATACCTGAAGATATATTGTCATCAACATATAAATATTGAATATTTAAATCACGTAATCGATCAACGATGCGGCTTGTTACAATAACATCTTTATGTAAGAGTGGATGTCCTGCTTCATTCCAGATAGTTCTTCCGACTACCATACCTTCTTTCAAAACATTAATCGATATTAATCGCATTTCCCATATAATCTCCATTCTAATATTACGTCCATTATATAACCCTTATTATGTCTATGGAAAGAAATATTTGAATATTAACCAAACTTTTTCGCGCAATAGTCTTTCAAAACATCTCTTATAAATTGTGGTAAAAAATATTCTTTTTTTGCATATTTAAAACTTGGAAAGAAAAAGCCAAACGTAAATAAATCGAGTGTCGCTAAACGATATTCTTTCCCTGCTTCTACAGGCACCCCGTGAAGGAGTAATTCACGCGTTGCATTCATTTCTAGACCATAATGGAGCAGTTTACCAAAAATCACCCCTCGGAAACCTAATCCTTTTAGTTCAAGGCGTGGCCACTCCTCGTTTTCTGCTTGCAGGTAAATTTCTTTTAACTCTGTTCCTGTTAGCTGTACAACGCATATATTGATTGGATGCGGCAAAATTTTATGAAGATCATATTTTGAAACTAAGCCTTTGTTCATTGATTCCACAAAAATCCCTGCATTAAATAACACACAGTCCGCCTTCGTATAATCATAGAGGCATTCCGCAAATAAATTCGAGAGCTGCGAGCGGTGGAACCATTCTTTATTATAAGGTTTCGTTACTTGAAAAACAGGCTGCTCTAATCGCTGCTTCGCCTGTTGTTGCATCGTAGCTAGCCACTTTTCCTCGCCAGCTGCTTCTGGCAATAACGCATTTTCGTAAAGGCGGTCCGACTTTTTCTCAAGTGTTTTTGTTGTGTGCTCAAACTCCAATGTTAAATGCCCTGTATACATGCCGAACTTTCCGCCACCTGTTAACAACACACCATTTTCCATACGCCCTTGCTCAAATACATGATGCGTATGAGATCCAAAAATCACATCAATCGCGGGACATTCCTGCGCGAGTAGCTCATCTTCTGTAATACCTAAATGCGACATACATACGACAATATCGACTTCATCCTTTAACGCATAGGCCCATTTAATAATTGCTGGTCTTGGCATCGTGACGTCCCAGCCAAGCTGCTTGTAAAAAAGAGCAAACGGGGCCGTCGCTGCTAATACCGCAATTTTCGTTCCATATTGTGTTGTTAAAATCGTATATGGCTTCATCCACTGTGGATTTTCTTTTTGCATAGAAAATAAATTACCAACAACTACTTCAAAGCGCGCATCGTCATATAGATGGTATAGCTCATCATGCGATAGTGTAATGCCTTCATTATTACCAAGCGTAACCACATCATAATTGGCGTCGTTTAGCATCTCGATATTACACTGGCCGAGTGTGGCTTCTGTCACTAAATTCGAACGGTCTAAATGATCGCCTAAATCGATTAAAAAGCTCGTCTCACCTTGTGCTGCGAGCATTTTTCGAGTTTCTTCAATAAAATTCTGGCTGCGTTTCCAATACGTAAAATGACTGTGTAAATCATTCGTATGGAAAATGTGAATTCGTTCTCGCACAACTGTCACCTCGTTTGGTTTACTTTCAACTTGCTCATTATTCCCCAAACAACCCGAGCTGTTTTGGGGCTAGGTTTTCAAATTCAATTTGTAGGATTTGCTGCATGCGTTTGGCATTTTTTGCAGCGTGCCCACCTGAATTGTTGTTAAATAATACATAAACGTGCTTTGCTTGCTTATTTAAAAAGCGAACTTGCTCGCTAAGCTGCTGCAGTTCTTCCTCATTGTAATCATATAAAAAACGCACTTTACGCCAGTTTTCCGCATGACCGATGTTGCGCCAGCCATGTACATTGCGGCCGTGAATGCGTACAAGCACCTTGTCATGCGTTGCAATCGCTACGAATGGCACCGAGCCACTACCCGCTTGCGGCTCATCACATACGACATGGATTAACTCATTGTTCTTTAAAAACGCCAATGTTTTATCCTTCATCTGCGCGCTGTACCACGTTTGGTTGCGAAACTCGATTGCCACTGGATAATCTGCTAATTGTTGCTTTATATAATGAATATAGTTTACATTTTTCGTCTGGCAATCAAACCATGGTGGAAATTGAACTAATACCATTGCAAGTTTACCATGCTTCATGAACGTATCAATAGATGCTCGAAAGGCATTGAACATATCATTCTTTGTCTCAAACGGCAGTTCATCACGTAAATGTCCGGTCATTCCTTGATACGCCTTAACCACAAATTGAAAGGTGTCAGGCGTGTCTTTACACCATTTTTCGACGTTTTCGACAGAAGGGATTGCATAAAAAGATGTATCTAATTCTACGACCGGAAAATGCCCGCTATAATCAAATAATTTATCTTTTGCTGCTGTAACAGAGCTATAAACATCCGGGTGATCGCCCCAGCCTGTTAAACCGATGTTAATCATACGTTTCACCTCACTTATATTGTACAAGAAAACGAACTTGCAACGTTAGAAAAACAATACAGAATCGATTTCAACAAAAAAAAATTAGACGCATTCTGGTGGGAAATGCGTCTAATTACATGGATATTCAATTTTTTAATTTAAAACCGTTGTTGCAAAAATAGTTGCCTTGCCTGTAGCGAATGATAATAGTGTTGTTGCTGACTTTCTTCTAACAGTGCTTTACGCTTGTCAGGTGTTAGCCCTTGAGCTAATATGCGCTGACGAGCCTCCGCTAAGAAAGCAATATATCCCTCATAGTCAGCTGGATAGTGCTCGGCTAATTCATTTCGAATTTTTTTAGCAAGTAACGGGCTCGCACCACCTGTCGAAACGGTAATGACTAAGTCGCCGCGCTGTACCTTTGCTGGAACATGGAATGTGCTCTGTTTTGGATCATCGACAATATTCACTAATTGATCTGGCAAACAGCAGCTCGCTACTTGTGCGTTAACGCTCTGACTATCTGTTGCTGCAATGATGATGAATGCACCCTCTACGTCTACTTTTTCAAACGTTCGTGCTACCCAGTGAACGTCCCCTTGTTGCACTAGCACTTTAATTGCCTCATTTATTTTAGGACTAATCACAGAAACAATACTTCCCTCTGCTACTAGACCCGCAATTTTTCGAGACGCTACGTTGCCGCCACCAACTACTACCGCTTTTTTGTTTCGTAGATTTAACATGACCGGATACATGTTCTCAGTCCTTTAGCTATGGAAATCGCGTCCATCTGTTACTGCCTGCACGTAGCCTGTACGAATGACAAAGTCTCCAAAATGCTCCCCGTCTTCGCGCTCTTTTGCATAGCGCGTTAAAATCGGTTCAAGTTCCGCTAATATTTCTTGTTCACCAATATTTTCACGGTATAACTTATTTAAGCGTTCCCCTTTAAAGTCGCCGCCTAAGTATAAATTATATTTCCCTGGTCCTTTTCCGATAAAGCCGATTTCGCCCATTGCCGCGCGTGAGCAGCCATTCGGACAACCCGACATACGAATCCCGATCTCTGTTTCAAGCAACCCAATTTCTGCTAATGTCGCATCCAGTTTTGTAATTAACGATGGCAAGTAACGCTCTGCCTCAGCCATTGCTAACCCACAAGTTGGTAGTGATACACAGGCAATTGAATTACGACGTAGTGCCGAATAATGGGCACCGTCTGTTATATTGTATTTTTTCAGTAGCGCATCAATAGCACGTTTCTTTTGCGGTGTTACATCTGCTATTAATAAGTTTTGATTCGGTGTTAAGCGGAATAGCCCTGTATGGACTTTCGCAATTTCTCGAAGACCTGTTTTTAATTGATAGTCTTCAAAGTCACGAATTCGGCCATTTTGCACAAATAATGTGAAATGCCATTTCCCGTCCGCGCCTTTAATCCAGCCATATTCATCACCCGTACGTTTGAAGGAATAAGCACGTATTTCCCCTAACTCCCAACCTAAACGACGGTGTAATTCTTCTTTAAACCAGTCCACACCACGCGCATCAACCGTATATTTAAAGCGCGCATTTTTTCGAACCGAACGATTACCATAATCACGCTGAATCGTTAAAATTTTCTCCGCTGTTTCTAGTAGACGCTCTTTCGGAATAAAGCCAACTAAACGCCCAAGCTGAGGGTATGTCGAGATATCGCCATGCGTCATCCCCATACCTCCGCCAACTGCTACATTAAAGCCGATTAGTTCCTCGTTTTCTACAATGGCAATAAAGCCAATATCTTGCGAGAATACGTCTACATCATTGCTCGGTGGAATCGCAATACCGATTTTAAATTTACGAGGCAAATACAACTCGCCATAAATTGGCTCAAGTTCGACATCTACTTTCTCGCCATCGTATATTTTTTCACCGTCCAGCCAAAGTTCATGATACGCGCGTGTTCTCGGTAATAAATGCTCACTTAATTTTGCAGACCATTGATAGACCTCATCATGTAGCGCCGATTGATTGGGATTGACGTTACACATTACGTTTCGATTGACGTCACCGCAAGCCGCGATACAATCCAGTAGCACGTCATGAATATCTTGCATGTATTTTTTTACATTCCATTTTAAAATGCCGTGTACTTGGAAGGCCTGACGCGTTGTTAATTTTAACGAACCATTGCCGTATTTTTCAGCCATCTCATCCATCACGAGCCATTGCTGCGATGTTGCTGTACCTCCTGGTGTTCGTACACGCACCATAAATTGATACGCTGGCTCTAGCTTTTGCTTCTCGCGCTCATTACGCAGATCACGGTCATCTTGCAAATAACTACCATGGAATTTCATTAGGCGGTTATCATCATCAGGAATCCCTGAGCTTAGTGGATATTGCATCGTGCGTTCAAGCGTTCCACGTAAATAATTACTTTCAGTCTTAATACGTTCTACATCATTTGGCGTACCAGGTTGTGGTGGTAAGACAATTTTTTCAGTCATTGTAGCTCTCTCCATTCATTT
>SMEP01000177.1_pt1 | contig 13790 bp, 9 predicted proteins | sample 2456231 | NCBI WGS metagenome assembly SMEP01 (sample SAMN10132595, study PRJNA489261) | soil metagenome | isolation source: day1 control-silty clay loam soil ammended with raw manure from dairy cow... | place: USA | collected 2015-05-15
ATTAGAAAAGCTTATTTTATTTTTTTATCTTGTCATCCCTAACTTATGGTGATGAACCGCTTCTTAGGAAAATATTACTACTAAAGACATGGTTTTCGGGGAAGATATTGTAGAAAATAGTCTTTTTTATGTTCTTTTTTTGAATTTTCTGACTGTAAATTTGTGCTCTTTTATGTAAGTTTTTGATAGTGGTCGTCTTGTTGTTCTTATTGTTAGAAAATGCGGAATTTTGAAATCAGGAAAACTATAGACTTTTATTTTGTGCTCCATTATTCTTACGATTATGTAACAAATTTGATATAGAGGGGTACAATTGATGAATAAACAGCATAAAAAGTTTAGATCGATTAAGTGGGGATGGATACTGTTTATCTCATTAGGCGTTCTACTGGCAGTTATTACAACTGTCGCAATGAATTATTTTCAAATCAATAAAGTGTTATCGAACGATAATGAAGAAAATGCAAAAGTAGAGGCGAATCATGCCATTAGTCAAATTGCACTTGGATTAGAAAAATACGATACAGCGCTACTTCAATTAAGTAAGACAGTAGCGGTTCATGTGGAAAATGACATGCCAATGAGTCAGCTCGATGCATTAATGGACAGTTTACGTAAAGACAACGATGAATATGAAGCTGTTTATTTTATGGATTTTAAAATAGGTGCCTTAAATATGTCACCAAAAATTGACTTTGAATTTGATGTTTTTAATTCAAATACATATAAAACCATTATGGACAAGAAGGAATTGTCCTGGATGGATGTTTATTTAGACCAAAGCACAAAGAAATTAATGACGTCTGTCATTGCACCGGTAACGGTTGGTAATGAAATTGTTGGTGCAGTAGGAATTGATTTAGATTTCTCGACAATTGGAACGATTCGTACACAAATCGAGCAGGGGACAGATACCGATTTAATGATTTTAGATAAGCAGGGGATGATTGTTTCCTCATTTCTTGACAATCAGGACGGTCAAAACATGAACCCGGCGATGTCAGGAAAAGTAGAAGGTGTAACGGATATTGATGCGTCATTATTTGCGGAATCTTTAGAGTGGGTAACAACAGCGGTTAATGAATCTGAGTATGTAATTGAAGCTTTAGACATTAATGGCAATCACTATTCAGGTCAATTGATGACGATGGAGTTAAATGGTTGGAACGTGATCGCCTTAAAGGATGATGCGATTTTCCAAGCAAAAATGAATTCGTTTAACAAATCGATAATTATTGCCTTAATTATTGGTATGGCCATTGGTGTTGTCGTAGCGATTATTTTAGCGAATCAAATCATTAAAATTGTCAAAAACATTCGCAGTGTCATTGATGAAACGGCGCAAGGGAATTTACATGTCCAGTTCAAAAATAGTCAGAATAATGAATTAGGCCAGCTTGAACAAAGCTACAATGACATGCTTGGCCAAATGCGTATGTTACTGACACAAGTCAATGATAACTCTTCAAATTTAAAGCAAGTGTCACAAAATGTTGCACTTATTGCCCATGAAAATAAAGAATCATTACAAGAAGTTGCAAATGCAATTGATGAAATTGCGACAAGTGCAAACTATCAATCAGAAAAAATGAATGATGGGGCACAGGTATTGGCTGAACTTGCACAGGAAATGGAGCATGTACAGCAGCAAACAGCTGAAATGGATGATGAATCTCACGAGGCCAATCAGCAAATTCAAGAAGGCTTTGCCAAAGTAGCAGAATTGCAAGATTCTTATACAAAATTAGAACATTCATTTTCACGTGTAACCGATATGATGGTAGCGCTAAATGAAAAATCACAGACGATTTCAGAAGTAACAAACGTCATTGCACAAATTACCGACCAAACGAACTTACTAGCGCTCAACGCGTCCATCGAAGCAGCACGAGCAGGTGAGCATGGCAAAGGCTTTGCGGTTGTGGCAGATGAGGTACGTAACCTTGCGGAAAGTTCGAAAAATGCAACGACCAATATTCAAACGATTTTAGCAAGCGTCCTACAGGATACAAGCTCGCTCGTACAAGTTATTGATGAAACGAATACGATGAGTGATACGCAAAAACAAGCGGTCGTAAAAGTATATGAAGTCATCGATGAACTGTCACAATCGATCGGTGAAATGTCGAATGTCATTCAACAAACATCTGGGAAAATGCAGGAAATGAATGCAACGAAAACGCATGTCGTTGAAATTATGAACGAAGTAGCAAACCTTTCAAGCGATGTGACCGCTTCTACGGAGGAAATGGCGAGTGCGGTTGCCGAACAAGCGGCCTCAACAGCAGAGCTTGCTAATTATACCAATCAATTAAATGAGCAATCGGAACATCTACAGCAATCGGTCGATCGATTTAAGCTCTAATAGATACTTCATTTGTCTGTAACGAGGCAAATGAAGTTTTTTTGTTTGGAATTTCAAATACTGTGAGTAGGATTTTCTTTCATTTCATAGTATAATAATCAGTACGAGTTTTTTAGAAACAGTTAAAGCTGATTTTATGCGGAAGGGATGAGTGAGCATTCCTTCCGCTTCATATTGAGGGGGAACGTTGATTTGAGAAAATCATTACCGTTTGAATTGTCACGAGAAAAAACATTTTTTGAGTCTCTAGGAGATTGGCTTGGCGATGTGTTGTACGATGAGCTACCAGAGCGCGGATTCGAATGTCGTGACGAGCAAATTTTCATGGCTTACCAAATTGAGCAGGCATTAAAAGAAAAAAACGTGTTATTCGCAGAAGCAGGTGTAGGTACAGGGAAAACAATTGCTTACCTATTACCGGCCATCTCGTATGCACGCTATACAGGGAAGCCTGCGTTAATTGCCTGTGCCGATGAAACACTAATCGATCAGCTTGTTAAGGATGGCGGCGATATTCATAAATTGCGTGATGTGCTAGGCTTAGATATCGACGTTCGTTTAGCGAAATCACGTGACCAATACTTATGTTTAAAGCGTTTTGAAGAAGCAGAAAAAACAGAAACAGAAGAGTGGATTGAGGATATCGCCATGTCGATTCCAGATGGTGTGTACGCACAGGGCAGTATGATTGCCGTACAGCCTTACGGAGATCGTTCGGATTATCCGTTAGTGAGCGACGAAGATTGGCAAAAAGTGAACTACAACTCGATTATGCAATGTGCTGTGTGTGATTTACGTAACCGTTGTGGCCAAACGCTGCACCGCGGGCATTATCGTAAATCAACGGACCTAATCATTTGTTCACAAGATTTCTTAATGGAGCATTTAGCGACAAAGGAATCGCGTGAGCGTGAAGGGCAATTGCCGTTACTTCCTGAAGTGTCGATGATTGTGTTAGATGAAGGTCACTTATTAGAATATGCCGCACAAAGAGCGTTAACGTATAAAGTACAAGCCTATACAATTGTTGAACTGCTTGAGCGTTTAATGGTAGACGGTGTGCGTGAGCGTACATTATATGGGATGGAGCACTTACAGGACCATCACGAGCTATTTTTCGATCAATTACGTGAAGATGTTGTGCAGTCTGAAGACGACCGTAAACGCATCGAGAAATCACCTCGCTTAATCGAACTTGGCAAAACTGTCATTGCGTATGTAGATCAGCTGTTAGAAGAGTTTGTATTTGAGTCAGAGTTATACATGATTCCAGAATATGAACTGAATATGGCAGAGGAGTTTTTAGAGCATTACGCAGCAGCACTACGTATTTTCGTGGAGCAAGGGGATGCGGTAGATTGGTTAGAGGATACAGATGGTGAAGAAACGCTTGTCATTATGCCACGTTTAATTACTGATGTGTTATCTGAGACATTATTCTCGAAAAAAATGCCAATCGTATTCTCATCTGCGACATTATCGGTGAAAAAAGACTTTAGCTATATCGCTTCAAGCTTGGGCATTGAGAAATACCAAAGCTTTGGCGTACCGTCACCGTTTGATTATGACGAAGTAATGAAAATTTACTTACATGAATTAGCGCAGGATGAAAAAGTAGCAAAAGTAGAAGCGTTATTAAAAGAACACAAAAAGACGTTAATTTTATTCAAGTCAAAACAAGCAATGAACAACTTCCAATCGAAGCTTAGCTTAATGACTCGCTTAAATGTAGCGTTTGAAGGTGACCGTGAGCTTTCTGCGATTATCCGTGATTTCCAAAATGGCGAGATTGAAACATTATGCTCGTATCATTTATGGGAAGGCTTAGACTTACCAGAAGAAGCATTAACACGCGTTATCATTTATGATCTACCATTCCCACCGCATGATCCGTTATTTGATGCGAAGCGTTCATTTGCGAAGAATCCATTTGAAGAAGTGGAATTACCATTCATGTTACTGCGTCTGCAGCAAGGGATGGGTCGTTTAATTCGTACATCGAAGGACCACGGCGATATTCACATTTTATTAAATGAGCAAGAAGCACAGTCAAAAGACAAGTTTATCGATATTTTAGCGGTAGAGCCGCAATAACCCAAAACCCGTTCGATTATTCGAGCGGGTTTTTGTGTGGAATAATTATGCCTCAACAATATTAGGGATGCTTTTCTAATAAAGTCCGTTCTGCTGCGCTCCGCGTCACTCTACTTTGGTATAAAGTTATCTTTTGTAAAAATGAAGAAACGAAACAAAGCCTTGCAATTCCGCTCTCCGCCGCCTCGCGTAAGCGCAAGCGGCTTGATTTTGCGCTCTTCAACTTTATGACGAGAGTAAAATGAATGATTGGCGGGCCTCGCATACGGTGGTAAAGGCAGTGATAAAGACACGTATCACGTGGCTTTAGCGCTGACATGCCGTAGCCCGCCAATCAATAAAGTAAAAGCTTATTAGAAAAGCAATCCCTAGCTTCCACGGATTATCCAAAATTCATGTAATATAATGTGAGTAAAAGGTTAGGTTCGTTCGTCTATATACATAAGGAGGTGGGGAAGCGATGCTGATTGCGCGGATGTATGAGGAATATAGTGAGGCTGTTTATCAATTTATTTACTTTTTAGTCGGAGATGAAGAACTTGCAAAAGATTTAACACAAGAAACGTTTGTGAAGGCATGGAAAAGTAGCGCGAGCTTTCGCCAGGATGCTAGTGAAAAAACATGGCTCACGAAAATTGCCCGCAATCTCGTGTATGACCATTTCAGGCGTAAAAGGGTGTTAAAGTTCATCCCGTTTTTACAGGAGCACGAGCAAATTGAAGTTACATATGTGCCAGAAAAGTGGTTAGAGGCAAAAGATGAACAATACCGGTTGTATGAAGCGCTTGGTAAGCTGCCTCACCATTACCGAGAAGCAATCGTCCTTCGCAAAATCGAAGGCTTTTCCATTAAAGAAAGTGCCATAATTTTAGGCTGGAATGAAGCAAAAGTACGCAATGCTACAGAGCGCGGAATAAAAAAATTAAATGAGCTGTTAGGAGGGGACACGGATGCTTGAATCAAAGCTAAAGGAACTCGCGCGACCAACGCTTGATAATGAAACGAAAGCAAGCCACCTTGCCACGCTACAAGCACAGCAAACTCAAACGCATAAAAAGCAAACATGGGGTTACGTAACAACATTTATTACCTTTGCCATACTCACGCTGTTCTTGCTTCAAACACTGCAAGTCCCTCTACCTAGTGAACAACAGCAAGCAGACGTACTCACGGTAGCGCCGTTAAAAAAGGCGACATATTTATATTCAACGAATGCCGAGCGAAATTACCAATTTCCTTCGCTTTTTATTTCAGACGAGATGGCAACAACTGATCCGAAAAAGCTGCGAGAGCTACAACAATTGCTAAATGGCTTAAAAAAAATCCCGTATACAGCACAGCTCACAAGTGATGATGGCGCCACACATTATTTGCTCGAGCAAACAAATGGGGAGAAGCTTTATTTAAAAAGCGTGTACCGCGCGGAAGGTTCGCTGCTCATTGATGTGACAACGAATGAGCAAATCGAGTTTACACAAGAAACCGCAAGTGCGTTTGAACAGATTTGGATGCATGTTCATTTAGACAATCTCGGCGTTCCAAAATGGAAAATCGTTGCACTCATTAGCTTTTTGATTCTGCTCTTTATCTTCAGACCAAAGCATCGTCTAGAAAAAGACAAAAATACGACATTATTAGTTATTGCAAATATTGTCATGTTTTTAGTATTCCTGTATTGCTATTCTGAATTTACGAATTGGTATGGTGTAAGAAATATACCGGTAACGCTTTTATTGTGGTTTTTCTTTTTGACTATTGATTTTGCGATTGGAAAGGGCTTGAAGCAAACACAACGGACATGGAAGGAACATTTTGTGGGGTTGCTGCAGGGGATGGTGTTCTTAAGCATACTGTTTATCTAAAAAATCGCTCGCATGTGTATGCGAGCGATTTTTTAAGCTTCATCATCATCAATTGTATAAAGAATCGTAATATCCCCAACACCATCAATTGTGGCTGGGATTTTAAAGGCTTGTTGGAAGCCATATAGCTTCGTATTTCCAACCATAACTGTTGGCGGTGTAATATCTAGTTCTAAATCTTCTTGGCCTGCAAACGTACATAAATTCCCTGCAATCATATTACCAAATTCACCAGTAAATGATTCAAGCATCGGCCCTTCTAGTGGCATACCGAACATGCCTGAACCAATTGCCCCAAAAATTTCAGGTGAACCATCTATAATGATACGCCCTTTTAAATCGCCAACTAAACCAATTAAAACGCCCATTTCTTTTTGCTCATACGGTTCATTTGCAATACCAGGCGGTTTTACGTCAATGTTCATAGGTAAGATAGTTTTTAGTGAATGGATTGTCCCATTTAAAATCGTTTGAATATGCTTTGAAGTGCTCAAGTATAATACACCCTCTCCCGGACTTTTACAACATTTTACCATGATTTTTGGGCATCTGTATAGGGGAAGGTTATTTAAAATGCGCTTGACGCTAGATAAAGGATTGTTTATAATGAAATTGATAATTATTATCAATGATTAAAAGGCGGTGTGACAAATGCTTTATACATTTATTGGAGCTACTATTGTAGCGTATTTAGCGATTGGTAACTATGTGTTGAAAAACGTAGCGAAATAGAGCCACAACTTCCTTTATTTGAAAATAGAATGAACGATTCCCTTAAGTGTATTGTATGATTTTGGCAATATGCTTTTTTGTTGTAGCTATTTTTTGTGAAATCCTTCAAAATGAAGGGTACAATATGAATAAGTGAGGTCGTAGAGGATGACGACAATAAAAAGAAATAATATTACGGTTAGAGGGCAAGGGCAGCAAGTATTAGTATTTGGCCATGGTTTTGGTTGCGATCAAACACTCTGGTTACCGTTAATTAAACATTTTGAACAAGAGTACAAAATTATTCTTTTTGATTATGTCGGTGCAGGGCAGTCGGATCTATCATGCTACGATGAACGAAAGTATAATTCACTCCAAGGATATGCAGAAGATATACTTGATGTAATTGAGGAATTGCAATTAGAGAAGGTGATGTTTATTGGACATTCAATCAGTTCAATGATTAGTCTCCATGCGGCAATCAAAAAGCCTCACTATTTTTCAAAACTCATTATGATTGGACCATCTCCGTGCTATGTGAATGATGGTACGTATGTAGGTGGGTTTGAAAAAGAGGAAATTGATGAGTTATTAACAACGATGGAAATGAACTTTGCTGGCTGGGCAAGCTATATGGCGCCAATGGCAATGGATCAATCGAGTGAGTCGCTCCAAACAAAGAAATTAGAGGATAATTTTGTCTCGACGAATCCCCGTATTGCCCGTCAATTTGCGGAAGTTACTTTTTTCAGTGATTCCCGCCAATTTTTGCAGCAGCTCCATGTTCCGACATTAATTGTACAATGTGCGAATGACAGTATTGTGCCAGTTGAAGTGGGAGATTATTTACATAAACAAATTGCGCCAAGTGAACTGGTCGTGTTAAAAACACGTGGCCATTATCCACATGTGAGCGATTGCAAGTTGACCGCTGATATTATTCAGCAATATTTACAGCAAGTGTAGAGGTGATTTTATGGAACAACGTCTAGCCAATATCCCATGTGGCTATATTGCTGTGAATGAGCAATATCGAATTGTTGAAGTAAATGAGACGTTTTTGCAATGGACGGATTATAGTAAACAAGCGTTAATGAATCAGCACATTGAGAAGCTGTTTACCTCAAGTAATAAACTAATTTTTCATTCGTATTTTTATCCGAATATGTTGCATTATAAGCATGTGGATGAGCTCTTTATTCATGTGCGAGGAGAAAACGGGGAGACAATTCCGTGCCTAGTGAATGCAATTGAGCAAGATATTGAAGGCACAACGTATATTGATATGGTCTTTATGCCGATGAAAAAACGCATTGATTATGAAAGAGAAGTGCGTCAAACGAAGCTATTACTAGAGCAGGCCTATGCTAAAAAGGAAGTTGCCTACGAGCAGTTACAGCATATTTACGAAAAAATCGAACTAAAGCAAGCGCAGTTAGTTGAAATGAACAAGCAATTAGTAGAAATATCGAATACCGATAATTTAACAGGGATCGCCAACCGCCGCTATTTCCAAGGGCAATTAACGCGGCACGTGGAGAGCTTTCGCAATCAGGGGCAAGCTTTTTCGTTGCTCATTATTGATATTGATTATTTCAAGCATGTGAATGATACATACGGACACCCAGTGGGAGACTTAGTGCTTGCACAATTAGGACTTATTTTAAAAACGCTGGCACGCGAGCAAGATACAGTAGCGCGCTTTGGTGGCGAGGAATTTGTCTTACTTTTAGGGGAAACCGATGAAATGGATGCGATTGAAATCGCGCAGCAATTAAATAAAACGGTCGAAGAAACGATTTGGCCAACAATTGGTCGTTTAACGGTTAGTATTGGCTGTACGACGTTTAAGGCGGATGATACAGAAGGTTCGGTATTTGAGCATGCGGATGAAGCGTTGTATGAATCAAAACGCAATGGACGCAACCGCACAACGCAGTATGAAGCAATGCGGTAAGTACAATAATCGACACCAACGCCATTTCAGTTAGAGGAATGGTGTTTTTCTATAGCTCTCAATTATCCGAAAATAGTATTAAATGAAGGAAAATCCAGTAAAATCCACGGAATTATTTGAAAAAGTGTGCAAAACAATAATTTTTACGAATTCTGTGCCGATTTTCTTAAAAAATCGTGGTACTATAGATTTGTGACAAAATGAAGGCAAAACGATATAAAGGGGAAACAGTCATGACAACGTTCGATGATAAAATTCAAGGTTTGCTACAACAGTCAGCCTTACAATACATAATTTATAAAGAAAACGAAGATACAGAGCGTATTGAAAAGCTCAATTTATTCGCGCGTAAATTATTACAAAAGGAATTCGTAATAGGCTTTGCGGGGCACTTCTCAGCTGGTAAATCAAGTATGATCAATGCCTTATCGGGTGAAAGCATTTTAGCGACAAGTCCCATTCCGACAAGTGCTAACATCGTAAAGGTGCATAAATCACAAGAAGACTTTGCCATTCTGTATTTACACAATGAAAAGCCGGTTAAATTTGAGGCGGGCTATGATCTTAAGCAAGTAAAAGAGTTAAGTAAAAATGGTGAACTCGTGTCACAAATCGAAATTGGCCACAGCACATCAACATTGCCTGAAGGTGTAACAGTAATGGATACACCAGGTGTTGACTCAACAGACGATGCGCACGCGATGAGTACAGAATCAGCGCTGCATATTGCGGACATGGTGTTCTACACAATGGACTACAACCACGTGCAATCAGAGTTGAACTTCCAATTTACGAAGCAATTAATGAAATACAATCCAAACGTCTATTTAATCGTCAACCAAATTGATAAGCACCGTGAGACGGAGCTATCATTTGAAGACTTTAAAGCGTCGGTGCACAATTCATTCGCAGCATGGGGCGTTTATCCGAAAGACATTTTCTTCACGTCTTTACGCGAAAAAGACCTACCACACAACGATTTCGACAAAGTGAAAAAAATCGTTATGGATTCAATGAATGACTCACAGGAGCAGTTAATTTTAACAGCGGAAAATACGCTAACAAAATTACAGCACGAGCACGAAACGTATTTAGAAGAAGAAAAACAAGACCGCTTCACGACATATGCAGAGATTGTCTCAGAAGACGACTGGCAGAACCGTGACGACATTTTAGAGCAATATGATAAATTAACGCGTCAAACAGAGTTATTCTCATTTGAAGTATTTGATCAGCAATTTGATGAAAATCGTAAAGAGCTCCTTGCAAACGCAGCCATTATGCCAGCAGACGTACGTGAAAAGCTACGTGAATACTTAGAAAGTCAGCAAGAGGACTTTAAGGTAGGTGGCCTATTTACAGCGAAAAAGAAAACGGCCGAAGCAAAGGTACAGCGCGCAGAAGATGCATACGCGGCATTTAACCATGTCGTACAATCGCAAATTACAGGTCACATGAAAGCGTTAATGAAAAATGCGCTTAAAGACGTGGGTGCGTTAAATGATGAGCGTGCAGCAGCAGTTGATGCGAAGGAATTTAACTTCCCATTCTCAGTCATTGAAGATCAAGTACAAAAAAGTGCCATTATTACAGGCGATGCCGTACTGAACTTTGCAAACCGTGTATCCGAAGCGGTGAAACGTTACTTCATTCAAATGACCGATGCTTGGAAATTAGAACAACAGGCGACACTTGAGCAAGTTGCAACAGAAGCAGCAGCGCCGGTGAAGTTAAAAATCAATGCGATGTCTGAAAAAGTACAAGCATTAAAGCATATTATCCAAATCGAAAACTTCCAAGCGTTCAGTGCTACCTTAATGAAGCAAGTATCAAACGAAATTCGCGCGGAATCGAAAATTCATCTCGAAAAATGGACACGTGCGCATGAGCAAGCGTTAAAGGAAATCCGTCCATTTGATGAATCAATGCTACAGCAAAAAGATGTCGCGCAAGTAGAAGAAGAGGCGCAGCAACTTGAAAAAATCGGTTCAGGCTTAAACATTGATACAGTAACAGCACGTGCATTAAAGACGGCACATATTTTATCGGATGTCCAAGGCTTTAAAGAGGTCGCGAGCTTCTTAACGAAAAAGGTAGAACGCCTGCAAAAACGTGACTTTACGATCGCGTTATTCGGTGCATTCTCTGCCGGTAAATCGAGTTTCTCAAATGCACTGATGGGTGACAAAGTGTTACCAGTATCACCAAACCCAACAACGGCTGCGATTAACAAAATTCGTCCGGTAACACCAGAGCATCCACATGAAACAGCGGATGTGCATTTAAAAACAGAAGCACAATTACTAGAAGATATTCAAGGCTCTTATGCGGCAATCGGTTTAACAGTCGGCTCATTACAAGAAGCCTTTGACCGCGCATCAGAAGGTCTAGCAGTTCAATTATCTGATGAGCGCTTAAACGTGCATAAATCATTCATTCGCGCCTATTCAGAAGGCTTTGAAACATTTATTCCAAAGCTTGGCACGACATTACGTGTAGGGCGTCATGACTTCGAGAAATACGTGGCACAGGAAAACCGTTCATGCTTCGTTGATAATATCGATTTCTACTATGATTCACCACTGACTCGTATGGGCGTAACATTAGTAGACACACCAGGAGCGGACTCAATCAACGCGCGTCATACAGGGGTTGCGTTTGACTATATCCGTAATGCCGATGCGATTTTATTTATCACGTATTACAACCATGCATTCGCGAAAGCCGACCGTGAATTCTTAATTCAATTAGGCCGTGTGAAAGATGCATTCGAGTTAGATAAAATGTTCTTCATCGTTAATGCGATTGATTTAGCGTCAACAATGGACGAAGAGGAAGAAGTAAAAAATTATGTACGTACGGAGTTACAACGCTTCGGTATTCGTTTCCCACGACTGTACGGCGTCTCAAGCTTACTGGCGTTAAAAGAAAAGCAAGAGCAAAAAGAGCATGAATCCGGCATGCCACCGTTTGAAGATGCGTTCCATCATTTCTTAAACGATGAATTAATGGGCATCGCGGTACAAGCACTGCAAGAGGAAATCGAAAAAACAGAGGACCGTCTGCATGATTTAATTACGCAAACAGAAGACAACTTAAAGCGTAAAGATGAGCGTTTAGGCGAGCTAGCACACCTAGAGCAGCACGTGCGCGGCAAATACCAAGCAACACAAACATCAATGGTAGAAAGTGAATCGAAGCAAGAGCTAGATGAGCTACTGTATTACGTATTACAGCGTGTGTATTATCGTTATCCAGATTTCTTCCGCGAAAGCTACAACCCGTCGACATTTGCCCAAATGCCGGTACAACAAGCGTTAGAAACCGCATTAAAAGAAGTATTACAAGCACTAAGCTTTGACTTTACACAAGAGCTACGTGTAACAAACTTCCGTTTAGCGCAGTTTGTCGATAAGAAAATGAAAGAGCGCTACAAAGATGAGGCACGTGATTTAAAAGAATTAAATCCAAGCTTTGCCTTCATGGCGTATGAAACGAGCGAGCCAAAAATTTTAGATTTCACCGGGCCATTCCAAGATCCAGCACCATATGTAGGCGTGAAATCAAACTTCAAAAACGTCAAAGCGTTCTTTGAAAAAAATGAAAAAGAGCTCCTGCGTGATGCGTTAGAGCAATTAACGAAGCCAGCTGCACAAAATTATTTAGATACAGAAAAAGCAAAATTAATCGAATGGGCGAATCGCTTCATTTCGATTGAAGCAGAAGGTCTGCGTCAGCATATGCTTGAGCAAGCCGTTGAACAAATTGAAACAGAGCGTCTATTATTACAAGAAGAAAGCCGTTTAGCAGTTTGGAAGGATATTTACGCACAATTAAAGGCGTAGGAGGAGACACAACATGCCAACAACAATTTTTGTAACAGCCGAAAAAATAGAACGTAACGGGCGTATGATTGACGCCCGTTATGACATGACCAATCCGGATTTAGGGAAGCAGTTATACAAGGAAGGTCATATTGAGGGTGCGATTTTTTGGGATTTAAACGATGATATGTCAGATATGACGCAAAATGAAGGCCGTCATCCTCTGCCAAGTAAAGCACAACTTCAGCAACTATTTGAAAAGCATGGCCTCCATATAAATGATGCCATCTATGTTTATGACCAAGGCGCATCGCCATTTGCGACACGTGCATGGTGGTTATTACACTATGCCGGCTTTAAGCATGCCTACGTGGTCAATGGTGGCTTTGAAGCAATGAAGGAGGCCGGCTTTGTCGTAACAGAGCAAGAGCCGACATTTGCGCCAACACAGCTTGAATTGCAATGGAATGAGGATATTTTAGTTAAACGTTCAGATATTGTACGTTTAGTAGAAGGAAAATCAAAGGCAACATTGCTAGATGCGCGTTCGAACAATCGTTACCGCGGTAAAGAGGAGCAATTAGATCCAGTTGCAGGCCATATCCCAACGGCGAAAAATTATGACTGGGAGCAGCTTCGAGAAGGAACAAATCTAGTCATTACCTCTTCATTACTAGAAAAAGTGAAGAAGGATGAGGACATCGTTGTGTACTGTGGTTCAGGTGTAACAGCCACGCCGATTTACTCAATTTTAAAACAAGCAGGCTATCAAAATGTTAAAGTGTATATGGCAGGCTACAGCGACTGGGTGAAGCATCATCCGGTTGAGCAAGGTGAAAACGAATAATATCACGAAAGCACAATCTTCTTAATTGGGGATTGTGCTTTTTTATTCATCACTAAAATAGGAAGGGAGCCTTTTTCTAATAAAATTTTACTTAATTGATTGGCGGGCAACGGCATGAAAGCGTTAGAGC
>SMEP01000178.1_pt1 | contig 13756 bp, 12 predicted proteins | sample 2456231 | NCBI WGS metagenome assembly SMEP01 (sample SAMN10132595, study PRJNA489261) | soil metagenome | isolation source: day1 control-silty clay loam soil ammended with raw manure from dairy cow... | place: USA | collected 2015-05-15
TGCCAAAGAGCAAGGCTTCAAACTGGATCTGTACCCTGTGACTGCTCCTGGCGTGGAACAAAAATCCACCTGGCTGCAAGTGCGCAAGAACCGTCCTGACTTCGTCTTGCTTTGGAGCGCCGGGATCATGACTCCAACCGCCATCCGTGAAGCTCAAGCGGTGGGTTACCCACGCGAGAAAATGTACGGTATCTGGTGGGCTGCTTCTGAGAGCGATGTAGTCGATCTGGGCCAGACCGCCAAGGGCTACAAAGGCATCACGATTCACAACAGTGCCGGCGACGGGCCGGTGCATGATGCCGTGCGTGAGCTGCACGCCAAAGGCAAAGGGGCTGAAAACCGTGATAAGCACGTAGGTTCCTTGGCCCATACCCGCGGAATGATGATCTCCATGATGCAGGTAGAAGCTATTCGCACCGCACAAGAGAAGTATGGCAAAGGCAAGCACATGACGCCTGAGCAAGTGCGCTGGGGCTTTGAAAACCTGGACCTGGACGAAGCTCGTCTGAAAGAACTGGGCTTTGAGGGCATCATGCGTCCGGTCAAGACCTCTTGCGCCAATCACATGGGCGACGATTGGGCACGTATCGTGCAGTGGGACGGCAACAAGTTCGAGGTTGTGTCTGACTGGTATCAGTCCGACAAGAACTTTGTCGATCCTTTAGTCAAAGAAATGTCGGCTAAGTACGCCGCCGAGAAGAAAATTACGCCTCGCAGCTGCGAAGGCTAAACCCAGGCGCCCAGGGTTCGCCCTGGGCACTGCATTGCGTGGGGAAGATTATGAGTGAGACCGTAGGCCAAGTGGATGAGACGCCCATTTTGCTGGACGTCAATGGCATCGAAGTGATTTACAACCACGTCATTCTGGTGCTTAAGGGCGTGTCCTTGCGTGTTCCAGAAGGGCGGATCGTTGCCTTGCTGGGCGCCAACGGTGCCGGTAAAACCACGACCTTGCGGGCCGTATCGAACTTGCTGCGCGCCGAGCGTGGTGATGTGACTAAAGGCCAGATTCAACTGCGTGGTGAACGCATCGACCAACTGACACCGGCTGATCTGGTCAAGCGCGGCGTGGTGCAGGTTATGGAAGGGCGTCACTGTTTTGCGCACTTAAGTATCGAGGAAAACTTGCTGACTGGAGCCTATACCCGCTCCCTGTCGCGTGGCGATGTAAACGCCGAGCTGGACAAAGTGTATCAATACTTCCCGCGTCTGAAGCAGCGTCGTACCAGTCAGGCGGGCTATACCTCGGGCGGGGAGCAGCAGATGTGTGCCATTGGTCGTGCTTTGATGGCCAATCCGCGCATGATTTTGCTGGACGAACCCTCCATGGGGCTGGCACCGCAAGTGGTAGAAGAAATTTTTGAGATCGTGCGCGACCTGAACCAGCGCGAGCGAGTCAGTTTCTTGCTGGCCGAGCAAAACACCAACGTGGCCCTGAAGTATGCCGACTATGGCTATATCCTGGAAAACGGCCGGGTCATGATGGACGGTCCGTCCAAAGCCTTGGCCGAGAACGAAGACGTCAAGGAGTTCTACCTGGGTGTGTCAGGCGGCGAGCGCAAGAGCTTTCGCGACAATAAATTTTATCGGCGACGCAAGCGCTGGTTGGCCTAAGGCCCAAGGATTTTCAGCACATGAGTATGGCCGGACGGGTACTGACAAGAACATAGAGCCTGTTTTTCAGTATGGGGCTGGCTTGGATTGAGGACGCATTGACGATGCCGTCCACTACCCCTTTTTTGACTTTTTTTATTTTGGGCTGCTTCTGGCCACACGGCGTGTGGCAGCAGAGCTTGGCATCGACACGTGTCTGTCTACGGGCAGGACGTTGGATAAAGCTGAGCGCGGGAGCGTGTGAATGGCAATTCATCCCCATGGAGGAGAGATGAGCGAATACTACGACGAGCGCGAAACCCTGGAGCCGGCAGAGCGCGAAGCCGATTTGATGACCCGCTTGCCCCAGGTGTTGCAAGCGGCCGCCAAGGGGGCACCCGCCATTGCCAAGCAATTGGAGTCGCTTGATCTGGCGGCGATACGCAGCCGTGAGGATCTGCTGGCCGTGCCCGTATTTCGTAAAGGGGAGCTGTTACAGGCGCAGTTGGCAGCGCGCGAGCAGGCCCGTTCCAATACGCAGTCAGTGGCCGATGCGCAATCGGTGTTTGGAGGTTTTTCCTCCATCGGTTGGGGGGCTGCCCGCAAGGTGTTTGCCTCGCCCGGCCCCATGTACGAACCTGAAAGCCGTCGGCCGGATTATTGGGGCTTTGCTCGCGCTTTGTACGCGGCCGGGTTCCGTCGCGAAGAGCTGGTTTTTAATTGCTTCTCCTACCATTTCACCCCTGCCGGTTCCATGATGGAAACCGCCGCCCATGCGCTGGATTGCACGGTGTTTCCGGGCGGGGTTGGCCAGACAGAGCAGCAAGTGCAGGCCATGGCCGATCTGCGCCCCAATGGCTATACCGGCACGCCCAGCTTTTTGAAGATCATCATGGAAAAAGCGCAGTCCATGCAGGTTGTCCTGCCGGGCCTGAGCAAGGCTTTGTTCTCGGGCGAGGCGTATCCTCCGTCTTTGCAAAAGTGGTTCAGCGAACACGGCGTAGCGGGCTATCAAGCCTATGGCAGCGCCGATCTGGGCATGATTGCTTATGAAACCCAAGCCCGTGAGGGTTTGGTGCTGAATGAGAATCTGATTCTGGAAATCGTGCGCCCCGGCACCGGCCAGCCGGTAGAACCCGGCGAGGTGGGTGAGGTTGTGGTGACTTCCTTCAATCCAGACTATCCGCTGGTACGTTTTGGCACAGGTGATTTGTCTGCTGTGATGCCAAGTCCGTCTCCTTGCGGCCGCACCAATCAGCGCATTCGTGGCTGGATGGGACGAGCAGACCAGACCACCAAGGTGCGTGGCATGTTTGTGCATCCTGGGCAGGTGGAGCAGATTCGTCTGCGCCACAAAGAACTGGGCCAGGCTCGTCTGGTGGTGCGCGGTGCCAGCGGTCAGGATCAAATGGTGTTTCAGGTGGAAGTGGCGTCCAAACCCGAAGGGTTGGAGCAAGCCTTGGCCGACTCTATTCGCGAGATCACCAAGCTGCGTGCCCAGGTGGAGTTTACGGAGCCAGGCGCCTTGCCTCGGGATGGTAAAGTCATCGAGGACCAACGCAGCTACGATTAATTCGCCATTTATATATGCACACAAGTCACAGTCGGGCTGCGGTACTATGCTGGAAAATAGTAAATACCTATACCTTTTGAGGAGAGCCCGATGCGCTTTGTGCCCGTTTCTGCTGTAGTCCTGGCCTTGATGGCCAGCATGCCTGCTGCCCAGGCCGCCACCCTGGATAATGTTAAACAGCGTGGTCACGTGCTGTGTGGCGTGACCACCGGTTTTGCCGGTTTTTCTGCCCCTGATGACAAGGGCACCTGGACGGGCCTGGATATTGATGTGTGTCGCTCGGTAGCGGCCGCGACCCTGGGCGACGCCAGCAAGTTCAAGGCAGTACCTTTGAACTCGCAGCAGCGCTTCACCGCCTTGCAATCGGGTGAAATTGATTTGTTGGCCCGTAACACTACCGTGACCCAGCAGCGCGACACCGCTGTGGGTGCTATCCACGCGGGCATCAACTTTTACGACGGTCAGGGCTTCCTGGTGTCCAAGAAGCTGGGCGTTTCCAGCGCCAAGGAGTTGAACGGCGCCACCGTTTGTATGCAAACGGGTACGTCCAATGAAAACACCATGGCTGACTGGGCGCGTGCCAACAAGGTTGAGTACAAACCTGTGGTGATCGAACAGTTCAATGAAGTGGTGAACGCTTTTGTGGCTGGCCGCTGTGACGTGTTCTCTACTGATGCTTCTGGTCTGGCTTCAATCCGTATCTCCAAAATGGAAAATCCGGATGACTACCAGGTCTTGCCTGAAATCATTTCCAAAGAGCCTCTGGGTCCATATGTGCGCCAAGGCGATGATGCCTGGCTAAATATCGTGAAATGGACCATCCAGGCCAGCTTTAACGCCGAAGAGCTGGGCGTGACCACTGCCAATGTGGACGAGAAGCTCAAGAGCAACAACCCCAACATCCAGCGCTTGCTGGGCGTGACTCCAGGTGCAGGCAAAAATCTGGGTCTGGACGAAAAATGGGCCTACAACATCATCAAGCAAGTTGGTAACTACGGCGAGTCGTTCGACCGCAACGTTGGTAAAGGCAGCCCGCTGCAAATCGAACGTGGTTTGAATGCCTTGTGGCTTGATGGCGGCCTGATTTACGGTTTGCCTATTCGTTAATCAAACGAAGATCAACGTGGTGCAGAAAAGCAGCTCTCAAAAAGAGCTGCTTTTTTATTGACTGATCGCTGCGAGAGCCCGGATGCCTTGAGCCTTGAGGCAGTATGGGCTGCCTTGAAACGGCGATCGGTTCGATTCAAGGCATTTCAAATGGCTTGAACACTGCAACACACGAGCTGCGTAAACGCTGCGCGCTGTTGGCGATTGGGACACATTCAGGATTGCTTGCCCCCAACAATCCAAGCAGTATGAAGCAGGTTCGGGAATCTAGTTCTTGCGACGCAAGACCAGCGAGATCTTGGCAAAGGCCACTTGCAGATCCTGCGTGGCACCCTGAAAGATCACCGGGCGTCCGCGCCGTGTAAAGCAGATCAGGCGCTTGGAGTTGAACAGCGGCACGAATTTGGCAAAGTGGATGTCTTGCCATTGGACTTCCCGTTTCATGATCCAGTTTTGGCGTATGCCGTTCTCATCAATGGTAGTGACGCCGTGCCACATATGCCAGGCAATCAAGATCAGGCCAGTAAACAGCAGTACCAGACAGCCCGCCAGCACAGGGCTGATGGCCGCACCTTGCGGGGAGCTGGCGACAAGGGCAAAACGCACACCAATCAGGGCTAGCACTATCCAGGCACCGGCCGCCACCCATTTGGGCCAGGAACGGCCCTGGATGGGAAGGTGGCCCAGGTCCTTCAGCATGGCATCAATTTCCTCTTGCGAGGGAGCTTGGCTCATCAACACGCGGCTGCCCCTTGCTGGCGGGCAGCCAGGGCATTCCCGGCGTTGCTGGCAGATTTGCGGTTCAGGTGAGCCGAAATCCACTGGCCTGTGTCTACGACGGCATTCAGGTCAATACCCGTTTCGATATCCAGACCCTGCATCAGGAACAGTACGTCTTCCGTAGCGACGTTGCCAGTGGCACCCTTGGCGTACGGACAGCCGCCCAGACCGGCCACCGAGCTGTGGAAAATATGAATGCCGGCTTGCATGGCGGCCACGATATTGGCGATGGCCTGTCCATACGTGTCGTGGAAATGGCCCGACACGTGAACCGGATCAATATGTTCGGTGACCAGGCGCATCACTTCGTAGACCTGGCGGGCGGTACCGACGCCGATGGTGTCGGCCACGTCGATTTCATCGCAGCCCAATTCGATCAGGCGTTGGCCAACTTTCAGCACATTAGCAGGAGCCACGGCACCTTCGTAAGGACAACCGAAGGCACAGCTGATGGAACCGCGCAGGCGCAGGCCCGCTTCTTTGGCAGCCAGGGCGACCGGCTCAAACCGCTCCAGGGACTCTTCAATGCTGCAATTGATATTGCGCTGCGAAAACGCCTGGCTGGCAGCAGCAAAAATAACCACTTCATCCGCCTTGGCGGCCAAGGCGGCGTCAAAACCGCGCATATTGGGCGTCAAAGCCGAGTAGATCGTACCGGGACGGCGCTCAATAGCAGCCATCACTTCGGCACCGTCAGCCATTTGTGGCACCCATTTGGGCGAGACAAAGGAAGCGGCTTCCACGTTCACAAAGCCCGCATTAGACAAGCGGTTGACCAGTTCGACTTTGATGTCGGTAGGGATAAATTCTTTTTCGTTCTGCAGACCGTCCCGAGGGCCGACCTCCACAATCTTGACGCGCGAGGGGTATGACATGAAGTTTCCTGAAGGGATAAAGGGCGCGGGCCTAAGGGCCCTTACGTATTCGTCATGATAACTCTTGAAGGCCGGGTGGGCGTCCTAGGAACTGCCCTATGACCCTTAAGGTTTCAAGCGTTGGAATCGTCCGTCTGGCAAGGGTTCTATGCAGCCTGCCAGCTCCAGTTCGGCCAAGAATGCAGGCAGTTCGGTCGCCAGCAGGCCAGTCCGCCGCATCAGTTGCTCGGGGCTTAAGGGAGCAAAGTCGATGCGCTCCAGAATAGGGCGAAGCTCGTCGGGTAAGGCATCGTAGTGGGCACGCTGCGATGTGGGCTGGCTGGTAGTGGTATCCAGGCTGAAGGCGGTTTGCACATTGCCCAGCTCATCCAGAATGTCCTGGGCACTTTCCACCAATTTGGCACCTTGGCGTATCAGAGCATGGCAGCCGCGAGCCAAGGGTGAATGGATAGAGCCGGGTATAGCAAAGACCTCGCGCCCCAGCTCTCCCGCCAGACGAGCCGTAATCAGGGAGCCGCTTTGTTTTGCTGCTTCGACCACCAGCACCCCTTTTGCCAGCGCCGCCACAATACGGTTACGACGCGGGAAGTGATGCGGCATGGCTCGGGTGCCTAAGGGAAATTCGCTCAGTAGCAGGCCGTGGGCACTGATTTGGTGCGCCAGATCGCGGTGTGCTGCCGGGTAGACCAAATCCAGCCCTGTTCCCATCACAGCTATCGTACCTGCCGACGCTGGCCCTGCCTTCAATGCTCCCTTGTGTGCAGCCTGATCTATGCCACTGGCCAGTCCGCTGATAATGCACCAGCCCTTGGAGGCCAGCGTGGCTGCAAAATCTGTCGCCGTCTCCTGGCCGGACTGGGTCGCATTGCGTGCGCCCACAATCGCCAGCCCTTTATGTTGTAAAACGCCCAAATTGCCATTGGCATAGAGCAGCAAGGGAGCATCATGCAGGTCCAGCAAAGCAGCTGGATAGGTGGGGTCGGCCAGCGTCACAATATGACGGTCGGGCTGCTTGAGCCAGTCAATCGCCTGGTCAATTTGAGCCTGCAGTTCTTCCACTGGTGCTTGGTTTAGCTGTACGGCCAGTTCGCCGGGGATATGGCGCGATAAGACTTGAACCGAACTTTGATAGATTTGTGGTGGCAGCCCGCAGGCAGCCAACAATTGCCGGGCCTGGGCGGGAGCCAGTGCGGGCTCCAGCGATAGGCGCAGCCAAGCGCGTAATTCTTCCGAGATTTCATCCGAGCTAAAATGATCAGGCATAAGGCAGTGTGGCACGAAACTCATAATGGTTCTGTTTGACCCGGACTGTTTTATCCAGGGTGGATGTTTTTTTTGCTGGGGCTTCGTGTGGTGCCGGGGCAATCGGGTGCCGCCCTGAAACTTGTTTTATTATATCGACTTATCGCTTTTTCTTCGGACATGACAATGGCTTTGCTTCCTATCCTTAAATTTCCTGACCCACGTCTGCATACGGTTGCCAAACCTGTGCAGGAGGTCGATGACCGTATTCGCAAGCTGGTCAAGGATATGGCCGAGACCATGTACGACGCGCCTGGCGTAGGCTTGGCTGCCACTCAGGTGGATGTACACGAGCGCATCGTGGTGATTGACGTCTCCGAGGATGGCAACGAGCTGCTGGTGCTGATCAACCCGGAAATCACCTGGAAAAGCGACGAACTGAAGCTCTACGAAGAAGGCTGTTTGTCTGTGCCAGATACCTATGACAAGGTTGAACGCGCTGCCAACATTCGCTTCAAGGCACAAAATGAAAAAGGCGAATGGTACGAGCAAGAAGCCGATGGCCTGCTGGCCGTGTGTGTACAGCACGAGTTGGATCACTTGGATGGCAAAGTGTTTGTGGAATACCTATCCGTGCTCAAGCGCGAGCGTATCCGCAGCCGTTTGCGCAAGCAGCAACGTGAAGCTCTGAAGGTAGGGCAATAGTCGCCATGCGTATCGTTTTTGCCGGTACCCCGGATTTCGCCCGCATTGCCCTGGAAGCCCTGTTAGCGAAAGGCTTTGATGTTCCCTTGGTCATGACGCAGCCAGACCGTCCCGCCGGTCGTGGCATGAAGCTCAGCCCTAGCCCCGTCAAGCAAGCGGCACTGAACGCCAATATTTCGGTGCTGCAGCCCCATAGCCTGCGACTGGACGGTAAATACCCCGAAGAGGCGGCCCAGGCTCGCCAGACCTTGCTGGATGTGCAACCGGATTTGATGGTGGTGGCGGCTTACGGTTTGATCTTGCCCAAGTGGACCCTGGAGCTGCCTCGCTATGGCTGCTTCAATATTCACGCCAGCTTGTTGCCCCGATGGCGCGGTGCGGCACCTATTCAGCGCGCGATTCAGGCAGGCGATGCAGCGACCGGCATCACCATCATGCAGATGGATGAAGGCCTGGATACCGGCGATATGCTGGTACGCAGTGAATTGGCGATTCGTGATGATCACAGTGCCTCAACACTGCATGACGATTTAGCTGAGCTGGGTGCACAGGCCTTGCTGGAAGCCTTGCAGCAATTGAGTGATGGCACGCTGCAGGCGGTTCCCCAGCCGGAGCAAGGTGTGACTTACGCCGAAAAACTGTCTAAGGCAGAGTCTGTTCTGGATTTGAGTCAGTCCGCCCAGGTGCTGGAGCGCCGTATCCGTGCGTTTGATCCTGTACCTGGCTCAACCCTGTCCTTGCCCGGCCTGGATCAGCCTGTGAAGGTCTGGCGTGCGCAGGCTCTGGAACAGAATCACTCAGCAGAGCCTGGGCAGGTTCTAAACGTCAGTGCAGAGGGGATTGATGTGGCCTGTGGTGAGGGGGCACTGCGTTTGTTGGAACTGCAGAAAGCCGGTTCCAAACGCCAGCCCGTTGCTGTCTTTGTGCAGGGCTGGCAGTCTCGCTAAGTCTTGCTAAATGGGTTCAGACGCCAGCTTTGCGCTGGCGTCGCCATTCCAAAGCACCAATCACAATGCCGCTGGTACACACCACGGCAATCCCGATCCAGGTAAAGACGTCGGGGAACTGCCCCCAGATCAGCCATCCCAGCGCGGCCGCTGCCACGATCTGCAGGTAGACAAAGGGGGCCAGCAAGGACGCCGAGGCCCGTTGATAGGCTTGGATTTGCAGCAAGTGCCCCAGGCAACCCCACAGGCCGGTCGAAATCAGAATCAACCATTGGAAAAACGTCAGCTCTTTCAGGGCAGGCAGAGCGGCAGGCAAGAGAAAGGGCAAGGCAATGGTCAGGCAGATACTGCCGACGGCACCGCTCCAGATCAACGTTGTCAGCGAATTGTCCACGGCTACACGGCGTGTCGCGATAAATTGCGTAGCGAACATACAGGCGGTCATCAGGCCGAACATCACACCCATGGGGTGCAGGCCAGCGGTAGGGCGGATGATGATCAGCACGCCCAGAAACCCGACTCCAGCAGCCACCCAGCGGCTAATGCGGGGTGGCTCCTTCAGAACCCAGGGGGCGACTGACAGTACCAGCAAGGGCGCCAGGAAGTTGATGGAAGTTGCCTCCGCCTGGGGCAGATAGCGCAGTGCCGAGAAGAACGAGAAGGTGGACAGCATCATGACTGTGCCACGCAGAATTTGAGCTTTGGGACGGGAGCTGCGTAGTATCTTGCGGCCCTTGACGGGCAAGACCAGCGCCAAGACCAATCCCAGATGGACGACGTAACGAAACCAGCACATCACCAGTAGGGGCACGCCAAAGCCCATGATCCACTTGCCGCTGGCATCCAGTCCTGACAGAGCCCAGGACGACAGGATGAGAATCAGCACCCCCACTAAGGGAAAGGTAACCGGTGAAAGACTGCTCGGGGGCAAGGGGGAAGATTGGGCTGTGCTCATGACAGGCTCCTGACGAAAAGCACAAGGACGGCCGGGTGGCCGTCCTGGGACGAGTTTAATCTTACCGGATTAGCGCTTGTGCAGGGGCAATACGCCTTCGATAGCTGCACCCACGGCCAGCAAGTGCTCGTCGTGGTAAGCGGGGGCCGCCACCATCAGGCCTACAGGGGCCTCATCAGCCGCGTGGCAAGGTAGTGACAGGGCGCAGCCGTCCAGGAAATTGATCAGGGTGGGGTTGCGCAATACCAAGCCATTGGTGGCGAAGTAAACTTCGTCCGATGCCTGCAGGTCGGCAATGCGAGGAGCTACCACAGGCACGGTAGGCATCAGGACGGCGTCGTAGCGCTCCAGACGGCTTTCTACCGAACTGATCCAGGCTTGGCGTGTGTCCTGCAGCTCGATGTAGTCGGCGCAGTCAATATCCTTGCCGCGCAGAATGCGGGAGGCGACACGGGGGTCGTACTCGTCGCCCTTGCTTTGCAGGGTATCGCGGTGCACAGACCAGGCTTCGGCGCAGACAAAGCCGCCTTTGCGATTGATCTGTGGCAGTTGCTCAAACTCGGGCAGGCTGATTTCTTCAACCACAGCACCTCGCTCGCGCAGCAGCGTGATGGCTCGGTCAAAGGCAGCACGCACGGTTTCATCGATGCCATCAAAGACAAAGGTCTTGGGTACGGCCAGACGCAGGGTGTCCAGGGCAGGAGTGGCGACGGGCACGTAAGGTTGGTCGGTCAGGATGGAGTCGACAATGGCGCAGCATTCGACCGACGCGGCCAGAGGGCCGTTGGAGTCCAGACTGCGCGACAAAGGCATGGTGCCTTCGCTGGGTACACGCTCGGCGGTCGGTTTGAAACCAGTCAGGCCGTTAAAGGCCGAAGGGATACGGATGGAGCCGCCGGTATCGGTACCGATGGAAAAGACGGACATGCCTTGAGCGACGGCGACACCAGCACCGGAGGACGAGCCACCGGGGATACGGGCGTTGTCGCGATCCCAGACAGAGCGCGGCGTGCCGTAGTGAGGGTTGATGCCCAGACCGGAGAAAGCAAATTCGGTCATATTGGTGGAGCCAATCAAGATGGCTCCGGCGCGCAGCAGACGCTCCACAATGGTGGCGTGTTGCTCGGCCGGTTCTGCATCTTTCAACACAGCCGACCCACCCAAAGTGACATAACCTGCGATGTCATGCAGGTTCTTGACCGACATGGGCAGACCTTCAACCAGCGAGCGGCTCAAACCGGCTGCACGCAAAATGTCGGAGGCCTTGGCCGCTGCCAGGGCTTGTTCAGCAAATACTTCGATGAACGCGGCAGCGCCGTCACGGCTTTCGTCCTGGATACGTTCCAGGGCTTGCTGAGTCAGTTCGACAGAGGTGGTTTCACCACGATCAAGAGCACGTTGCAGTTCGGTAATAGTCGCTAGCATGGGTCACTCACAAAATAAATGGGTGGGGCGGGCTGTGCCAGTTTAGGCTACTTCAGGCAGGACTTCTGCCACGTAGGTATGACGGATGCTGCGGTTGCGGCGTGGGTCATACAACTCCATGGTGAACTGGGCGGCAGGACGAATGCCGCCGATAGCGCCTACCGTGCCGCAAGTCATGCCGAAACCTTCAGGCATGGTAGCGGACTGGAAGTAGCCTTCAATCAGTTCCAGCGGGTTCTTCAGGGTGGACAGGGGGCCGTCTTGATACAGGACTTCCTCGCCGTCTTCCTGAATGTAGGCGCGGATGATCAGCTCGTCCCAGTAATCCGCTACATCGCTGAACAACCAGGCTTCGCGGGCCACCGGCTTAGCGCAGATCTGCTTGGACAGGGCCACGCTGTGTGCTTCCAGAACGCGGTCGGTATGGTCCGATGCCAGGCTGACCAGCAGGCGACCCTGGTGGTTCAGGACAAACACTTCGGTCTCGCCGGACGAACCTGCACCCACGACCTGGATGGCTTCATCCTGGATCATTTGGTTGGCGGCGATGCGATAGTACAAAGGTACCGAGCTAGGGCGGGGGACGCCCAGTTCGGCCAGTTCTTCAATGTGATGCTCGATAGCCGCCAGATCGCGGCCAGCCCAGCCGGCCACGATGCAGTGCTGCAAATCAGCTTCGATGATTTCAGTGTGGGTGGCCTGGGCCAGTTCAAAGGTCAAACGCATAGCAGTACTCGTTTACTCAAAGGACAGATTAGGATTAACCGAACAGGCGTGGCAGCCACAAAGCCAGATCCGGAAAGATTGCCAACAGGCCGACCATGGCCAGCAGCATGATCACAAAAGGCAGACTGCCCAGCATGACATCATTCATGCTGCCGCTCTTGCGCAGGCTCTGGACCACGAACAGGTTCAGACCAACAGGGGGGGTGATCAGCGCCACTTCCACCAAAATAATGATGGCAATACCCAGCCACACAGGGTCAAAGCCCAGGGCAATCATGATGGGAGCGACAATCGGGATGGTGGTGATCATCATGGACAAGGTTTCCATGAAGCAGCCCAGCACCAGATAGAACACCACAATGATCAGCAGCATGACCATGGGCGACACGCCCAGACCGGTAATGGCATCAGTCAGTGCATTGGTCAGGCCAGTTGCGGCCATCACAAAGTTCAGGAAGGCCGAGCCGAGCACGATCAACATGATCATGGCGGTGGCTTTCATGGTGCCTTCCAGCACTTCTTTGATCATGTTCACGCTCATGCGGCCCGAGAAGGCGGCCAGGATCAGCGCACCGACCACACCTAATGCAGCGGCTTCGGTTGGCGTGGCAATACCGGCGTAAATTGAGCCGACCACCAGCAGGAAGATGCCCAGCGGTGGAATCAGATGTATCAGGCTGGCAAAGCGTTGGCCCCAGGATGCGCGGATCTTGGTACCACCCCATTTGGGTTTGACCATGCACGCTGCAGCGATAGCCAGCATGAACAGCAGAGCCATGCCCAGACCGGGGATAATGCCGGCCAGATACAGCTTGGGTACGGAGGTATTGGTCAGCACACCGTAGATCACCAGATTGATCGATGGTGGAATCAAAATACCCAAGGTGCCGCCAGCGGCCAGACTGCCCAGGAACAGCGGCTCGTTATAGCCTTGTTTCTTGATCTGAGGCAGCGCAACAGTACCCACTGTGGCAGCGGTCGCCACGCTGGAACCGGAGGTGGCGGCAAATAGTGCGCTGGCACCAATATTGGCGTGCATCAGGCCGCCGGGCAGCCAGGACAGCCACAGGCTCATCGCGTTGTACATGCGTTCGGCCATACCGGAACGCAGCAGTATCTCGCCCAGCATGATGAACAGGGGAATAGCGACAAGCAGAAATTCGTTGCTGGTACCCCAGGAAATTTCACCCAATGCGCCTGTCAGGGGCAGCATGGAGTACAGCGGGTCCAGAATCAGGCCCAGAACACCGAGGGCTGCGCCCACGGGAACGCTCAGGCCGATCAGAACGAGCAAGAGAGTCAGTGCGGTTGTAATCATTTGGCATCTCCTTGCACTAAGCGTTTGCCCGTCTCGGCTTCTTCAGAGGCTTCTTCCTGGGTGCTGCGGATACCGCACAGGGATTGAATGCCGGCCAGATCACCCGTAATCAGGGCAAGGCTGGAGCGCAGCAACATCAAAGCCAGAACAACGCACAACCAGACCAGGCCACCTACCCACAAGAACTGGGGAATCCACAACGGCGTGCCCATAGCAGTGTTGGCGGTGGATTGATTGGCCCAGGACAGGCCCGCCACATCCGTGGCGTACAGGGTCAGGTAGACAATAAAAACAGACAAGGCCACCAGGGCCACCCAGTCCAGCAAGGCTGCTAAACGAACAGGCAGGTGCTGGTAGACGGCATCGATACGGATATTGGCCCGCTGCAGGGTGGCAAACGATAGTGCCCAGGAAATGCTGATGGCAAAGGCATAGCCGGACAGTTCATCCGAGCCGCCTAATGAGCTGCCACTGAATTTGCGAAACAGGACGTCCGCGGTGATATAGAGG
>SMEP01000383.1_pt1 | contig 13726 bp, 13 predicted proteins | sample 2456231 | NCBI WGS metagenome assembly SMEP01 (sample SAMN10132595, study PRJNA489261) | soil metagenome | isolation source: day1 control-silty clay loam soil ammended with raw manure from dairy cow... | place: USA | collected 2015-05-15
GCCGCCCGTCAGACCGTGGTGGAAGCTATCGAATACTGTGAGTCCTCGCGTGACTACGTGTCGCGTGATCTGTTCTTGAAGATTTTGGACGACACCGAAGAGCATATCGACTGGCTGGGCACGCAGCTTGAGCTGATCGAAAAAGTCGGCTTGCCTAACTACCTGCAATCGCAGATGGGCGAACACGGCGAGTAAATATTCGCTGGTCAGGCTACAAAAAAAGCACCCGGTAAAACGGGTGCTTTTTTTATTGAACTATAGAGCAAAAGCGAATGACTGACCGGAGGGCAGCAAAGGCGGCAAGGCCTGTGAAGCCCCTCAGGTGCAGGAGCCTTCGAGATAGCCGTGTGTCGTGCTCCTTGCCGCTTTAGAAAGACTTGCTAGGGCAGCCTGGGACTTTGCCCCAGCCATTATTCGGACCACAGTATTTGTTGCGTGCTTCCCAGGAGCAACTGGGGCGATCGAAAAAGCCTTTGTTGCTGCAGGCATTCAGTTCTTGCTGCAACTGTGCTTGCCAAGCCCCGGTATGGGTGCCGGGAATTTGGATTTCCTGGGGTGGAGGGGGCGGAGGCGCACCTACGTCCACGGGTTGGATCGGCTCGGTGCCACCCAGATTAACGCGGGCAATCCCCTGCAGCTCCCGATTTTGCTCGGACATGGCAATTTGAATCGCCTGCTCCAGGGAAATGGAGGTGGTGGCCAAGGCAATAGGAGGCTTTTCATCCGACAGGGTCGAGGTGTCGATTTCCCAGGCAACACGCGTGGGCGATTGGGGCACACCTAAGCGGCCATTGGGCAAGGGCTGTGGCGGCTGCGCGGTAAAGGGCTTGCCGTCGGCATCAAGGGTAGGCAGGTCGGATGGGTCCGGCGAACTTACCACCATGGACTTTTCAGGACCGTGCGCGATGAGCCAGTTCCCCAGCTCCAGGCCGCCCCACACTGAAGCACCTGCAACCAGCAGCAAGACAGCAATGATAAAACGCCAGGGCATAAGCGATGTCTCGGTTGAGTCAACGGCAATCCGGGGACCGGATGCACTTTATTAAAAGAAAAGAGCCGTCATTGTAGCGAAATGTCGGCTCTGCTCTTGTGACAGAGTTAGACGGCATCCCCGAAAACGTGTCCACCATGCTCACGTAAGGCATGGAATTCGACGCCGGGGTTCAGTTCCTGAGCCACGCGTAGCTGTGCGGGTGACGTAGCTAAAAAGGCAGTGGCCTCGACCACGTCGTAGGCAATATTGCCCGCGTTGGTCTCGATGAATTTCTTCATGTCTTTGGGGTCTTTGGCGGTTACCCAGCGCGCCATATTGAAGCGGCTGGAAGCCAAGCGGGCGTCAACACCATATTCAGTCTTCAGACGATGGGCCACCACTTCAAACTGCAGTTGGCCAACCGCACCCAATAGCATCATGCCGCCAGCCATATGGGGGCGGAACACTTGAATGGCGCCCTCTTCGCCCAACTGGGTCAGGCCGGTGCGCAATTGTTTGGTGCGTAAAGGATCTTTGACTTCGATGGACTGGAACAGTTCAGGGGCAAAGAACGGCAAGCCGGTAAATTGCAGGTTTTCGCCTTCAGTCAGCACGTCGCCCAACTGCAAAATACCGTGGTTGGGAATACCGATAATGTCGCCGGCAAAGGCATCGTCCAGCAGTTCACGGCGTTGCGACAGAAATGACACCACGTTATTGGGGCGGATTTCCTTGCCGGTACGCGATACTTTTAGTTTCATGCCGCGCTTGAAGTGGCCGGAGCTGACGCGTACAAAGGCCACGCGGTCACGGTGGGCCGGGTCCATATTGGCCTGTACCTTGAAGACCACGCCGCTGAATTTGGGCTCGTCAGGCTGCACTTCACGCTGCAAGGCCACACGGGGGCCAGGGGCAGGAGCCAGATCTACCAGAGCGTCCAGGACTTCCTGCACACCAAAGTTATTGATAGCCGAACCAAAGAATACGGGGGTTTGCTGGCCTGCCAGGAACATTTCCAGGTCAAATTCGGGCGCAGCGGCATTTAATAATTCGATTTCTTCTTGAGCTTTTTCAAAGGTCTCGCCAAAACGCTCGGCAATGATGGGATTGTCCAGGCCGGGGATGATCTCATCCTCGCCATGACGTTCCTGGCCGGGTTTGAACACACGCATATGGTTGGCGCGCAGATTGAACACACCACCAAAGCGACGCGCCATCCCGATAGGCCAGGAGAACGGCACCACTTCCATATCCAGGTGCGATTCAATTTCCGACAGCACATCCAGCGGCTCTTGAACTTCGCGGTCCAGTTTGTTCACAAAGGTGATGATGGGTGTATTGCGGGCCCGGCACACTTGCAAGAGGCGAATGGTCTGGGGCTCCACACCATTGGCGGCATCAATGACCATCAGGGCGGCATCCACGGCGGTCAGCACGCGATAGGTATCTTCCGAGAAGTCCTGGTGACCGGGGGTGTCCAGCAGATTGATGACGCAATCGCGGTATTCCATCTGCATGACCGAGGAGGCCACCGAGATACCCCGTTGCTTTTCAATTTCCATCCAGTCCGAGGAGGCGTGGCGGCTGGCTTTGCGCGCCTTGACGCTACCTGCAATCTGAATCGCACCCGCGAACAGCAGCAGTTTTTCGGTCAGTGTGGTCTTACCCGCGTCAGGGTGAGAAATGATGGCAAAGGTGCGGCGTTTCTTGACTTCAGAGCGGATGTCACCGGACGACATTGAAAATCCTTGTGGCAGCGCCAGTCTGGCGCGTGAAAAACAGTGAGCGAATTATCCGTAAAGCAGGGCTTGGGGGCAAGCGTAGGCGTGCACAAGGCTAACGCGACACGCTGGCCAACACCGTACCTGCCAGAATAAATAGCGAACCAAACACGCGGTTCAGCAGCCGGACATGGCTGGCCTGACGGAGCAAATGCAACATGCGAGCGGCCAACGACGTATAGCAACCCATCGCGACCAGGTCGGTAAAGCACAGTGTCATGGCGATCAGCAGGTATTGCAAAGGCATGGGCCGATTCAAGTCCAGAAACTGGGGCATGATGGCCAGCAGAAATACCAGACCCTTGGGGTTGGTGATATTGATCAGGCAACCGCGAAGCAGAAGGTCACGGATGCGAAAGTCGCTTGGCTCTTGGCCTGCGACCTGCACCGGCATGGCGTCGGTGCGCAATTGCTTCCAGCCCAGATAGATCAGGTAAGCAGCACCTAACCATTTGAGCGCGGTAAAAGCCAGCTCCGAGCGAGCCAGAACCTGTCCTAGCCCCAGACTGATGATGAATATCTGAATCATGATTCCGATATTCAAGCCAATCGCCATCCAGTAGCCACGCTTGAAGCCGTATTTCAGGCCGGAGGACATGGAGGAGATCGCACCCGGTCCGGGTGAAAAGGAGATAACCCAGGAAGCCGCGAAAAAGGCGAGCCAGGTGCTCAGTGCCATGGTGTGCTCGGTTCAAAGGCGGGCACTGTGCCCGCCTTTGGCAGGCACAGCCCCTTGCCAGGGTTAGGCTTTGGCTTGTGCGGAGCTACGGTTGCTGCGGTTTGGGCCGCGGCTGTCTTGACGGCCTTGGCCTGGACGACCTTGACCGGCTGGACGAGCAGCGCCACCGGCGCCAGCACCAGCGCCGCCGGGAGCAGCGCTACGACGTGGGCGGTTATCGTTGCTAGGACGACGTGGACGGCTTTCGCCATTACCACCACGGCCTTCGGCCGAACGGGCCTGACCACCACCGCCGCCGGTGCGACGGGCACCAGCTGGAGCACGAGCGCCAGGACCAGGAGCGCTGTGGAAACGGCGCTCTGCGTAGGTGTCTTCCTTGGCTTCTTCAGCCAGAGCAGCACGCGAAGGAGGCGTCCAGCCTTCCACCACGATGCGTTCGATAGGATTGCGCGTCATGCGTTCGATCTGCTTGAGCAGACGCATTTCGGAGCGATCCACCATCGACAAGGCCACGCCTTCGCTACCAGCACGACCGGTACGGCCAATGCGGTGAACGTAATCTTCAGGCACGTTAGGCAGTTCGAAGTTGACCACGTACGGCAGTTGGTCGATGTCCAGACCACGTGCAGCAATGTCGGTTGCAACCAGTACTACAACCTTGCCGTTTTTAAAGCCAGCCAGGGCACGGGTACGAGCCGCTTGGCTCTTGTTGCCGTGCAGGGCTTCGGCGGCCAGACCGTCTTGAGACAGTTTTTCGGCCAAACGGTTGGCACCGTGCTTGGTGCGGCAGAACACCAGAACCTGGTTCCAGCTGCTTTCGCGGATGATGTGGCTGAGCAAATCGCGTTTGTGCGCTTGGTCGGCCAGGATCACTTGCTGGGTAATCAGTTCGTTAGTGGTGTTGCGGGCAGCAACAGCGACTTCAGCAGGATTGTTCAGCGAGCTGCGAGCCAGTTCACGAATCTCGTCGGAGAAGGTGGCCGAGAACAGCAGAGTCTGACGATTAACCGGCATCAGGCTGATGATCTTGCGGATATCGCGGATAAAGCCCATGTCCAGCATGCGGTCGGCTTCGTCCAGTACCAGGATTTCCACGCCGGTCAGGTCCACAGTGCGTTGACGCACGTGATCCAGCAAACGGCCAGGAGTGGCGACCAGAATATCCAGCGGTTTGCGCAGTGCATGGAACTGAGGGTTGATGTTCACGCCACCAAACATGACCATCGAGCGCAGACGAGTGTGCTGGCTGTACAAACGTACGGATTCTTCGACCTGGGCAGCCAGTTCGCGAGTAGGAGCCAAGATCAGGGCGCGTGGGCGGCCTGGCTTGCGGTTTGGCTGAGGATCGTTAAGCAGACGGTGCAAGATGGGCAGTGTGAAACCGGCGGTTTTACCCGTACCAGTTTGCGCAGCAGCCAACAGATCGCCGCCTTCAATGACCTTAGGGATTGCCTGGGCCTGAATAGGAGTGGGATGGGTGTAGCCTGCGTCAGTTACAGCACGCAACAGGGTTTCTGCCAGCCCAAGGGAGGCAAAAGTAATTTGAGAGTCCAAGAATTTTCCAGTGACTAGCCCCAAAGCCCTCTTTGGGGCCATACCAATCCAGGCTAAGATATTTTAGTTATGGCGACAATGCCACGGCAGGGGCAAGAACGCCGCCTGCTGCAAGAGGCGCAGAGATTGGTGCGCTGCGCAATCAGACATTATAGCGTGAAATTAGTAAAAGTCCTCATTGACCATCTTGTATCATTTTGACCGGTAGCGTTAAAACAACCTGTTTCAGGCATAAAAGGTCAGGCTGAATGCGGGCCTGGATATGACAGAAATTGTTAAGCGTCCCCATAGACGTACTTGTTATGCCGCTAGAGGCGGTTTACGCTTGGCGTGCGCCGATTGCCGGGCTATCTTTGGCATGTGCCCGACCCAATGGGTCGGAACTTGTTTTTGTTGTTTATCTGCTTATTTTTGCAGGAAAAAAATCATGACATCATGGATTCGATGGGTCTTTATCAGCAGCGTGGCCGTTTTGCTGTCGGGTTGTGGGTATAACGAGATCCAGCGCCTGGACGAGCAGGTCAAGGCGGCGTGGTCGCAAACCTTGAATCAATACGAGCGTCGGGCCGAACTGGTGCCCAAGCTGGTCAGCTCGGTTAATGCCTATATGGTCAATGAACGCACCGTTCTGACCCAAGTGACCGAAGCCCGTGCCAAAGTCGGCACCATACAGATGAAAGTAGATGACCTCGATAATCCCGAAGTCATGGCGCGCTTTCAGGAAGCACAGAACCAGCTGTCCTCGGCCTTGTCGCGTTTGATTGCAGTTTCGGAAAACTACCCTCAGCTGAAAAGCGATGGCCTGTTCCGGGATTTGATGACACAGCTGGAAGGCACGGAAAACCGCATCGCTACTGAACGCGGCCGTTATGTGCAGACGATACAGGAATACAACCTGTTCATTCGCCAGTTCCCAACCCTGATTACCGCCAAGCTCTTTGGCTACAAGGTTAAGGAAAACTACGGGGTAGATCGTCAAAGCGAAATCACGCGTGACCCCGAGGTCAAGTTTGATATTCCTGTGACCCCTGTTCCTGCTGGGTCTTGATGCATTCTGGAGGCAGCAATGATGAACGTGCATGATCTTGCACCGACTACTGGGCCTGGGTCTGCACGTTCTGGCAGGCTGGCCTGGGTCGGTAGCCTGCTGGTGGCGATGCTCCTGCTGTGCTTGCCCTGGGCTCAGGCGCAGGCCAAACCCGAGCCCATTCCTGCGATTGCGGGCTGGGTTACGGATACTACAGGTACCTTAAGCCCCGATCAAAAAGATGCTTTGAATCAGCAGCTCAAGGCCGTGGAACAGGAAAAAGGGGCACAAATTGCTATTTTGATGGTGCCCACCACGGGTGACGAGGCCATCGAACAATACGCCTTGCGGGTCTTCGATCAATGGGAAATGGGCCGCGAGAAAGTGGACGATGGCATTTTGCTGCTGGTCGCTAAAGACGATCGCCGTATGCGCATCCAGACCGGTTACGGCTTGGAAGGTGCGGTGACGGACTTGCAGGCCGGACGCATCATTCGCGAGCAAATGACGCCGCGTTTTATTGAAGGCAATTTCTACGCCGGGATTCAGGCCGCTACCGACAGTTTGGTGGGTCTGGTCAATGGTGAAGAGCTGCCTGCACCTCCTAAAAATGCCCCGGTTACCTCTTCAGGTGAAGAAGGCGTGTTCTGGGAACCTTTGCTGGCCGTGGGCGCGATTGTGTTCTTTGCCTCTCCCTTATTTGCCGCTTTTGCAGCGGGCGTTTTTACCCTGGTTGTGTCAGGCAGCATTGGGCTGGCCTTGGTGGCTGCGGTGGTCGGGGCGGGACTGAGCATGATTGGCCGACTCTTTGGTGCCGGCGGTAAGTCCAGTTCTGGCCGTGCCTCGCGTCGTGGTGGCGTCATTGGTGGTCTGGGTGGCTATTCCTCCGGCGGGTTTGGCGGCAATGGCGGCAGCAGTGGTGGCGGCTTCGGTGGTTTTGGCGGAGGCAGCGGCGGTGGTGGTGGCAGTAGCGGAGGCGGTGGCGCTTCCGGCAGCTGGTAGGCGACAGGGGAGCGACATGAGTGTGAATTGGAAAGAATTGTCGGGCTGGGCGTCGATACAAGGCCAATGGCTGCGCCGCCGTTACTTCGATGCCGAAATGCTGGGGCATGTGGCCGAGCAGATTCGTAAAAGCGAACAGAACCATAGCGGTGAGTTGGTCGTGGCTATCGAGGCTGTCTTGCCCGCCCACGAAGCCGACAGTGGTCAGCGTGCGCTGGAGGTGTTTGGCCGTTTACGTGTCTGGGACACGCCCTTGAACAGCGGGGCTCTCTTGTATCTGGCTCTGGGGCAGCGACGTATCCACATCATTGCAGACCGTGGCATCCAGGCTGACCCAGCGCAATGGGCGCAGATTTGCCGGCAGCTGGAACAAAATCTGGCTTCACGCGAATACCTGTCAGGCCTGTTAACGGCAGTGGACTCGATCGAGGCGGTCTTGCAAACAGGCGCTCCGGCGCAGCCGCAAGGCACGGCATCGGTGAATGCCCTACCTGACGAACCTGTACTTCTCTAAGTGATGGCCAATGCCATGAAACCGCCCCAATCCGTCGGCTCCTGGCAGCAGCAAACTCTGGTTGAAGCCATACGTTTGCGCGAGACCCTTTGGGGGCCGATCGAAGATCTGGCGGAGTCGCGTCGGGCACGGGCGGCGGGTGGCTCGTTTGCCCAACGTGTCTTGGCCCGTGCTCTGGCCTTGGCTCGGCGTGATGGCCTGGCACAAGCCTGGACACGCTGGTGGCGGATTGCCCGCCTTTTATTGATTGCGATGGCGATTCTGGCTTTGTTGGCCGGCGCCGGTACAGCCGCCGGTGCCTTGGGCGATGGCCGTCGCGCTGTTAATGTCTTGACCGCTTTGGGTGCCCTGCTGGGCTTGCATGCACTGACTTTTATGTTCTGGCTGTTCAGCTTGGCCTGGTCGGGTAAAAGTGCGGGTACTGGTAGCTGGGCAGGTGATGTCTGGTGGTGGCTTAGTCGTCGTTTCGTCAAAGGGGATGCCAGTTTGGTACCCCAGGCGTTTGCGGCAGTGCTGGCCCGCCGGGGGAGCCAATCCTGGTTGGCGGGTCTGATCAGCCATAGCTTGTGGGTGCTGGCTTTTATGTCAGCCTTGAGCACCCTGCTTTTATTATTGGCCTCGCGCCGATATCACTTCAATTGGGAAACCACGCTTTTGACGCCGGACACTTTTGTCTGGCTGGTAGAAAGTATTGGCGCCCTGCCTTCGTTACTGGGCTTTGCCCTGCCCGATACCCTCACCATTCGTAGCAGCGATGGCCTGCAATTGCTGGATGCCCAGGCACAGGCCTTGTGGTCCAGTTGGCTCTTGGGAGCGGTGGTCACCTATGGCCTGATTCCCCGCTTGCTGGCCTTGGCCTGGAGTCTGTGGCAATGGCGTAAACACACGGCGTGCTTAAGTTTGGATGATAGTTTGCCGGGTTTGGCGGAGCTGCGCCCACGTTTGATGCCCGCCAGCGAGCCTACGGGTGTGGATGAGTTGGCTTCACCGGACAGGGTTGCCCGGATTCAAGGTGAGCCAAGTGCTCCATTGGCCGCCGATGCCTTGTGTGTGGTGGGGCTGGAATTACCGCCTGAACATAGCTGGCCGCCTGTTTTCATGCAGGCTGACATGCAGGATTTGGGGCGGGTGGATTCACGGGCCGAGCGTCTGGATATCCTGGGGCGTTTGCAGTCAGCCACGCCACGTCACTTATTGATGGTCTGTGATGCTGCCCAGACGCCGGATCGTGGGGTGGTGGCGACGCTGGTCGAGTGGGCGCAATTAGCCCGGCAGTCCGATGTCATCCTGCTGGACGAGACCTTGAGCGATCCGGATCAGACGCGCCGCCGCAGTTGGCACGACCGGCTCGTGGCAGCGGGTTTTGCGCCGGGTCAGATTCACGATCAATGGCCTGATGTTGCTATGAAGGAGCCATCATGAGTGCCGCTGCTTTGACGCTGGCTCTTTGCTGCGTACGCTGACGCGGGATACGGAGTTTGGACAGGTCAGCAATAGCCCTGGCACGACACGCCATGTAGAAGGAGCCAGGCTGACGGTGGATGGGGAGGCGCTGGTCGAATTGTTCGATACCCCCGGCCTGGAAGACAGCATGGCCTTGCTGGACTTCATGGATCAGCTTAGCCAGCCTGGTGAACGTATTGATGGGCCGGAGCGTATTCGTCGTTTTCTGGAGTCTCCAGCTGCGCAGGGTCGTTTCGAGCAAGAAGCCCGTGTGCTGCGCAAGTTGCAGTCCTGCGACGCGGGTTTGTATGTGGTGGATGCACGCGATCCTGTGCTGAGCAAGCATAAGGATGAGTTGACGCTGCTGGCCTACAGCGGGCGACCTTTATTGCCGGTATTGAATTTTGTGCGCAGCCCGCAGGCGCGGGTTCAGGAGTGGCGTGGTGCTTTGGCTCGCTTAGGGCTGCATGCCCTGGCGGAGTTTGATACGGTCGCGCCTGCTTTGGATGGCGAGGCTTTGCTGTATGACAAGCTGGCGGTGCTTCTGGAGACTCAGGCGGGTGTGTTGCAGCAGTTGAAGGTGGATCTGACTCAGCAGGCGGTGCTGCGTCGTCGTGATGCCTTGCGTTTGCTGGCCGAGCTTTTGGTGGATGTGGCGGCTTGGCGTGTCAGCACGCCTTCGGATGCGGAGTCTATGGAGTTGGCGGCGCAGCAGCTACGTGAGCCGGTGTTGGCCCGCGAGGCCAAGAGCGTGCAGGCTTTGCTCAAGCGTTATAGCTTTGGGCGTCAGGATGTGGTGGCGGATTTACTGCATTTTGAGGGTGGCCGTTGGGGGATGGATTTGTTTGATCCCCAGGCTTTGAAAGAGTTTGGCGTGCAGTTGGGCAAGGGTGTGGCTGCGGGTGCCATGGCTGGTGCGACGCTGGATGTGATGACAGGTGGCTTAAGCCTGGGAACCGGAACGGTTCTGGGGGCGTTGGCGGGTGGTCTGTGGCAAGGTGCTGATAAGTGGGGACAGCGCTTGATGGGCAAGCTGCGGGGCGAGACAGAGCTTAGTGTTGATGACGCGGTCTTGCGGTTACTGGCGGTGCGACAGCTAAGTCTGATTGCCGCTTTGGAGCGGCGTGGGCACGCGGCTCAGACGCCGATCCGTCTTGGCGAGATTGATGCAGAAAATTTTGATCAGGCTTTGCTGCGGGAGTTGAATGTCTGGCGGGCGCAAGGCCTGCCAGAGGAGTTGGCGCAGGCGCGGATTCATCCGTCCTGGTCTCGGCGGGAGGCTTGTGTGCAGAGTTTGTTGCACAGCTTGATGGGGGCTAGGAGTGGGGCTTCGGGGGCGGTGGCGCAATAGCTAGGGGGAAGGGGCTTGGAAGCATAGCCAGGGCTTGTTGCGAGTTGTGCGGATGGGCTGGTGGGGAGAGAACGGTTTTTAAAGAGCCGTTTCACTGCCTGCCGGATGTAGGCCGGCAGGCGTTTTGTGTTTGACGCGGTGTGTTAAGTCTTCTTGCTGACCAGTCCGTAGATGAACAAGACGACGATGGCGCCAACGATGGAGCCTATCCAGCCCGCCCCTTCGCCCGGTATGTACCAGCCCATGGCTTGTCCCAGATAACCTGCGACAAAGGCGCCGACAATACCCAGGATGGCGGTCATTATCCATCCCATTTTCTGGTCGCCAGGCATGATGGCTCGCGCCAGCAAACCTACGATAAAGCCAACAATAATCATGGAGATAATACCCATCGTGCGACTCCTGTGCTTTGTTTGTCGGTCTGGGGGACGGACCGTTGCGTCTATCTTAGGTAGGGACTTTTTACACGTCTACCGTTTTGGGGACCGGTTACAGATAAAAGTGTCAGGTTTTGTAAATACAGGCGTGGGGACAGACAAGCTATATCGCGCAATAGATCGTCTGCTGTCTTGTGGTGGGCAACTGGTTCAGCACAACAAGCTGGGCTGACGCTTTTGCACCCATTGGGTGGCCTGTTCATAGGCGAAGGGCAGTTGCAGTACAGCCATGTCTGCCTGGGCGGGGCCCATGATTTGCAGCCCCATGGGCAGCCCTGCTTCGTTGAAGCCTGCAGGCACGTTCCATCGGGGCGCGCCCTACAACGCGAATTGGCCTTGATTCAGCATGAAGACGCGGGCAGTCTCAGATTGGGCCTTAGTTCCACACCAGCCGCCGTTTTGCTGCATCCTTGCATGGTGGCCTTGCTCAGTGAGTATCCGCGTTTGCGTGTGGATGCCGTCATTGGTCGTACCCTGGAATTAATCGATGGCCTGCGCCGTGAACGCTACGATATGGTGGTGCTGGCTGCCGTACGCCGTGACATCGATGTCGGAGATCTGGTACCGCTGGGCCTGTTTTCTCCGTCCTTGTCCGGGCACTATGCCTTGGTGCGTTTATCGGGACGCACGCAATTGCCCGCTCTGGATATTGTTTATGGTCTGGCGCGTCGCTTGTGTACCGCGTAATCCAGCGTCCCCCCGTTGATTGATCTACTTTGTTGGAGGGTTGTGCATGACGATTCCCTTGCCTGGCTTGGACCTGCAACAGTTAGGCCCCGAGCAATCCTTGCGTGCATTCATCGGCTGGTGGCCGGACGCGCAGACCCGCCGCTATCTGGCCGAGCAGGCCGAGCAGGCGCAGGCGATTTACGGGGGGCGCATGATGCACGCTGATCATTTTCATTTGACGCTGGCCTTTCTGGACGGCAGCAGCGCGTCTGCCCTGCAGACCTTAGCGGCAAATATGGCCGATTGGCCTGTGCCTGCTATCACGCTGGCTCTGACGCTGCGGGATGTCTTTGAAAAACCCCAGGTGGTGTGGGCAGGCCCGGATGAGTCTCAACACCAGGCACTGACTTTGTTGGACCAGTGGCACGAGGATATTTGGGCCAGACTGACGGACTTGGGCTGGACGCAACCCCCTCGCCGTTTCCGGCCACATGTGTCTTTGTTGCGCCATGCCCGTATCGCTGCCGATCAGTCGCATCGCCATGCTTTGCCAACACAGGCTTTTGTGGGGGCTGGCGTGGGTTTGATTGTCTCTGTCCCTGGCGAGCAGCGCAGCCACTATCACTTGGCCGCTACGGTGAATCCTGGAAGGGCAACTTCATGAATATTCGTTTTTTAGAAACCTTTATCTGGATAGCCCGTCTGGGCAGTTTTCGGGCAGCCGCTAATAAGCAGCATCTGACACAGGCCGCCGTGTCGGGGCGGATTGCTGCCCTGGAAAGCGAGTTTCAGAAAACCTTGTTCGAGCGCGGCCACCGCGACCTGCGCCTGACCCCGGCAGGACGCAAATTAATTCAGTACGCCGAGCAGATGCTGGGCATGGAGCACGATTTGCGTGAGGCGCTGGCCGGCTCCAGCCGCTTGAGCGGCCGGGTGCGGCTGGGTGTGGTCGAATCTATTGTGCATACTTGGTTCAAGGATCTGATCCGTCAGCTGCATGCCTTGTATCCCGAGCTAGAAATTGAACTGACCGCGGAGTCCACCTTGCGTCTGCATGATTTGCTCAAGCGCGGCACCATTGATGTGGCCTTACAGACAGATCCCATCATGGGTGATGGCATACGCAACCTGCCTATGGGTTCCATGCGTATGGGCTGGGTATGTATGGCGGACGAAGCCATGCCCGTGCGTAGTGGCTTGCAGGAACTGGTGCAGCGCTGGCCCCTGGTGACCTTTCCCCGCGGCTCTCAACCCCATCTGGCCCTGGTGCAATTGCTGGAGCCGTTGCCAGTGGATCAGGCCCGGATTCATTACGTGTCTTCTATTGCAGCCAGCACCCAGTTGCTGGAAGCGCAGCCCTGCGTGGCCACCCTGCCTTTGGCCGCAGTCAGTCGTCAGCTTAATAGCGGGCTGTATCAGGAAATCGTGTGTGAGCACGCCTTACCAGATTTGCGGCTGGTGGCTAGCTGGCGGCCCGACCCCTTAACGCAGACGGCCCAAGCCGTCATTGGCGTGGCGCTGGAGCGCATGCATCATTTTGCTGCCGAGCACCCCGGACTGGCTTTACCGCCGCCAGACACGCGTGTCTTTGCGATATAGCCTTTGAGGGTTTTCCCCTTGCCTGCGTATGTGTACTGAGCGTGGGCTTGCTTGATAATCTATATACCGCGCCATTCGCTGTATCTGATCGCTTTTTCCTATTGCTCCAGGCTGAAATAAAACATTTTGAATCTGCTTAGCAGCCGTTGGACACTCCCATAAAGAGTATTCAATGACTTTGATTTGGAGAGGCTTTCGTGTCTGCTACTTTTCGTACTGATCGTGATGCGCCGGGGGAACTGTTCATCTGGACAGACATCGCTCCTGAGCATGAGCAAGATTTCAACCAATGGTATGAGCGCGAGCATATGGCTGAACGTGCTGCCATACCGGGTTTTCAGTGGTCGCGTCGTTATGTGCGCCAAGGCGCTGGGCGTAAGTACCTGGCCTTGTACCGCACCGAGTCTTTGCGGGTTTTTGGTACTGCTGACTATAAAAAAGCCTTTGAGCGGCAAACGGACTGGTCCATCGCTAATTTTGGCCGTATGAGTAATACCCAGCGACGCGTGATGGCGGTGTCTTTATTGGGAGGTGCAGGCACCGGTTCGGTGGTGCTGCTGGTGCGTTTGGCTGACGCGGTCCAATTGGATGAGCTGGCCCGCCAGAGCGCGGCCTATCTGGAACAGACCGATGGTCTGCTGGCCTTGCGCGTACTGACGCCTGATCCTGAACTCTCCACCCCCTTGCCATCCGAAGA
>SMEP01000183.1_pt1 | contig 13677 bp, 13 predicted proteins | sample 2456231 | NCBI WGS metagenome assembly SMEP01 (sample SAMN10132595, study PRJNA489261) | soil metagenome | isolation source: day1 control-silty clay loam soil ammended with raw manure from dairy cow... | place: USA | collected 2015-05-15
GATGCACATTTTCGAATAAAAATCTGCTAACACTTGGTCCATATCGATTGCAATACTCGGTTTCATGTATGTTGCCTCCTTAATAATCTCCTTATTTTAGTTTATACAATGCGCTGTATAAAAAACAAGCTTTTACTCTAGCAACGTACATATTTGCGCTTAAAGCCGATCCGTCCCTTTTCGACTTGCTTTTCAATGTCTACTGCTGCCTGTAAAATCCCCGGCGCCTTACCTTCACGCTGCATTTCAACCGGTCCAATCTCGTGTGCAATTTTTAACGCTTCCTCATGTAACGGTTTATAGGAAACGCCTACCGTCATCACAAAATTATTCATAGACGCTTGGGTACGGGGAGGTGCTTGATGAATAGTTGCTTTCACGTGCTCTAGCATCGATTGAATTTTTTTCGAATCGAATTCGTCATCTTTGCGATTGCCGAGTAACCAGCAATAGCAACTCCAACCCGCTGACATTTTTAGCTCATCGCCACTTCTAATCCATTTATCACTCACCTGCTGCGCGATATCCGATTCGGCTAATGTGACCGCCACCACATAATCTGAAAGCATGTAAAAGTAAGCCGCTTCCATCCAGCGGTCATAATCGGTCTCGGTCATCGCCTTTGGATCGGCAATGACACCAGCAAAATACATCGCATCATAATTTCCTGTAGCATATAATTGTTCGGCTAATGCTTGGTTAATTTTAATGTCTTTTTTAAACGGCTTCATTGCACCAGTAGCTACACCAAAAACTGGTTCTATCGCTCCATTTGCCATGTAAATTTTTTTCGTGCGCTCTTTGCCTAATGCTTCTAATTGTTGCATCATTGTTTGAAAATCCATGACGACCCCTCATTTCAAGTAAGAATGATTCCCTTTCTTTTAACAATAATTGATTTACATTGTTCTGTCAGTTTAATCCTCTGATTGTCGTCATCATGCATCAACTGATGTAATATATAAGTAATAGATGGAAGATTCAAGGAGGGACAAATATGAAATGGTGGAACTACCTTCTAATCATTTTCTTTGCGGTACTCATCTTTGCTGCAGTATTGCATTCAAACGGCTATGCATTGTCTGTAACAGGCGCGATTAACAAGATGAACGTAGAAGTTGATGAAATTTACTACGATACACAATATAAAGATAGTACCGTACTCATTTATCGTACGGACAATTTACTTTGTGATGGGGTCGTTGATGAAATTTCATTTTTATATCATTGGAACTTCTCCACTTGCTCAGCTGAATTTATCCAAACATTTAATGAAGAAGCTTCAACAAGTATTAGTAATCATCAGCCACATTTTTGGGAAGGCGATACTGATTATATAACAATCGCAAGTGGTGTCATTTATAACGATGCCATTACAGCAATTGACGTAGTATTCAAAAATGAACAAGTGCCAGCTGAAATTATTGATACTACATATGGCCGTATCTGGTTTGCGTTTTCGAACGAGCCTGTGAATTATACACCGGAGCTTGTTTTTAGCTATTGAAAGCTTGTGGGCAAGAAAAAAGAAAAAAGCGTTGGAGCAAGTCGCCCCAACGCTTTATCTATTAATACATTTTCATGTATTGGTCGCGTTCCCATTGGTGTACTGTTGAACGGTACATGTCGAACTCGATTTCTTTTGCTTCTTTAAAGTTTGCGTAGATGTGACCACCTAATGCAGCTTGAACAACTTCATCTTTAGCAAGTAATGCAAGGGCGTCGTCTAATGCAGCTGGTAAGTTATCGATACCGTTTGCTTTACGCTCTTCTTCGCTCATTACATAGATGTTACGGTTGATTGCTGGTGGTGGTGTCATTTTTTGACGAATACCTTCTAAACCAGCTTCTAAAATAACAGCCATTGCTAAGTAAGGGTTAGCAGATGGATCCACTGAACGTACTTCTACACGTGTTGATACACCGCGAGAAGATGGGATACGGATTAGTGGAGAACGGTTTTGTGCAGACCATGCTACGTAACATGGTGCTTCATAACCTGGTACTAAACGTTTATAAGAGTTTACAGTTGGGTTTGTCACCGCTGTGAAACCTTGTACGTGCTTTAACACACCCGCCATGAATTGCATTGCTGATTCAGATAAACCAAGTTCTGTCGACTCATCGTAGAATGCATTTACTTTGCCTTTGAATAATGACACGTTAAAGTGCATACCCGATCCAGCTTCACCGAATAATGGTTTTGGCATGAATGTTGCATGTAAGCCGTGTTTACGAGCGATTGTTTTTACAACTAATTTAAATGTTTGGATGTTATCACAAGCTGTGATTGCATCGGCATATTTAAAGTCAATTTCGTGTTGACCTGGTGCTACCTCATGGTGAGAAGCTTCAATTTCAAAGCCCATTTCTTCAAGTTCAAGAACGATATCACGACGGCAGTTTTCACCTAAATCAGTTGGTGCTAAGTCGAAGTAACCACCGTTGTCATTAACTTCTAACGTTGGTTCGCCTTTTGCGTCTAACTTGAATAAGAAGAACTCTGGTTCAGGCCCTAAGTTGAAGTCCGTGAAGCCTAACGCTTCCATTTCCTTTAACACGCGCTTTAAGTTGTTACGTGGGTCACCAGCAAATGGCTCACCATTTGGATTATAAATATCACAGATGAAACGTGCTACTTTTCCTTTTTCAGCTGTCCATGGGAATACCATAAACGAATCATAATCAGGGTATAAGTACATATCAGATTCTTCGATACGCACGAAGCCCTCGATTGAAGAACCATCAAACATCATTTTGTTGTCTAATGCTTTATCTAACTGGCTTACTGGAATTTCAACGTTTTTGATTGTGCCTAAAATATCTGTAAACTGTAAACGTATAAATTTAACTTCTTCTTCTTGTACGAGACGTTTAATATCGTCTTTTGTGTATTTACCCACTAAATTCCACACTCCTATAATTGTTCAGTACCGATCGAATCGATCATTTATAATTCACACGTTATTGATAAAAACGTGATAAATCCCCTTGTCGGATAGATGACTTTTGCATACGCTGTGCTTGACGCATTTCTTCACGTAAGATTTTACGTAGCTCTGTATCTGAGATTTCTTTATGCGCTTGGTTCAATGCTGGGTTGTCTTTCATTTCGAACACTTTTTTAATGCCCGCCATGTTCACGCCCTGCTCAAGCATATCTTTAATTTCTAATAATTTGTCGACATCGTTAAGTGAGAACATACGTCGGTTGCCCTCTGTACGGTGTGGCTGAATTAAATCATGTTCTTCGTAATAACGAATTTGGCGCGCAGTTAAATCGGTTAACTGCATCACAATACTAATCGACAATAGTGGCATTGAACGTCGAATTTCGCTACTCATTTCATCCACCTCCCTTGCATACATAATACGCCTTCGTCACATCCATTGTCAATCCAATGTCAGAAAAACTAACACAAGGTGTAAAAGCTAGCATTTTTCATTCTGAAAGTAGCGAATTATCTGTTAATCATTCGGTTTTTATCCAATTAATTAGTAATTTCACCTCAAAATTGAAAAAAGTCGTCCGATTACTCGAACGACTCACTTGTTATTTTAATTTTTGTACGGCTGCACAAATCGCATATTTCACGTGCTCGTACGTTAAACCACCTTGCACAAACGCTGTGTATGGTGGACGAATTGGACCATCTGCTGTTAATTCGATACTCGAACCTTGTACAAATGTGCCGGCTGCCATAATGACATCATCCTCGTAGCCTGGCATATACGCTGGCTCTGGTGCGAAGTGGGCATTAATTGGAGACGCAGCTTGGATTTCACGACAAAATGCGATCATTTGCTCTGGCGTTTGGAATGATACTGATTGGATTAAATCGGTACGTGTCTCTGTGTAATGCGGAGACGTAATCATGCCGATTTCTTCTAGCATAGCCGATGTAAAAATCGCGCCCTTTAAGCTTTGTGCGACAACATGTGGTGCCATAAAGAAGCCTTGGTAAAAGTCTGCTAATGTATTCAGTGAAGCACCCGCTTCCGCCCCAATACCTGGTGACGTCATACGGTAAGCGCATTTTTCAACTAAATCCGCGCGACCCGCAATATAACCACCGATTTTCGCCAAGCCACCGCCTGGATTTTTAATCAGTGAACCGGCCATTAAATCCGCGCCTACTTCTGTTGGTTCTACCTCTTCTACAAACTCGCCATAACAGTTATCAACAAAAATCACGGCCTCAGGTGCGATAGTACGAATATTTTTGATCATTTCCGTAATTGCTTCAATTGTAAATGATGGACGTGTTGCATAGCCCTTCGAACGCTGAATCGCAATCATTTTTGTATTTTCTGTAACTTGTGCTTTCACACCGTCCCAGTCGATTTCTTTATTATCAATCAAATCAACGTGGCTATAGCCGATTTTATAATCCTTTAATGAACCCGTATCCTTCTCGCCGCCATCGACAATCGACTGTAACGTATCATACGGTTTCCCTGTAATATATAATAGCTCATCGCCTGGGCGAAGTACGCCAAATAAACTTAACGTAATCGCATGCGTACCTGAAATAATTTGCGGACGTACAATCGCCGCTTCAGCACCGAATACTTGTGCATACACACGTTCTAAATTATCACGGCCCTCGTCGTCATAGCCGTAGCCATTTGATGGATGTAGGTGGAAATCACTTACTTGATGATTGCGGAATGCTGCTAATACTTTTTGTTGGTTTACAAATGCACGGGCGTCTACCGCACTATGATAAGGACGAACTTTTTCCTCAATGCGTGTTGCGAGCTCGATTGTGTCGTTCGTTAAAATTGATTGAAATGCCATGTTTCTAACTCCATTCTTTTATTCAAACTCCTCCTATTATACATGAAAATATTTCTTTTTGACGAATGATTGAAAAACTGCTATTCTCATGTCTAGTAACTTTAAGGGGGATGTCTAGTGGCTTGGGATGTGTTTAGTGTGATTGGCACGATTGCCTTTGCTATTTCCGGTGCGATTGTCGCCATGGAAGAAGAATATGATTTATTTGGCGTTTACATATTAGGAATTGTAACCGCTTTCGGTGGAGGAGCCATTCGAAACTTACTCATCGGCTTACCAGTCTCGACACTGTGGAGCCAGGAAATGATGTTTCAAATCGCACTTGCTGCCATTACGATTTTCTTTTTAATGCCGCATCATTTAATTAAGCATTGGAATCGTTGGGGGAACTTGACGGATGCAATCGGCTTATCGGCATTTGCCATTCAAGGCGCGATGCATGCCGTTCATTTACAATTACCGCTTGCGGCTGTAATTGTCGCAGCTGTTTTAACTGGGGCTGGTGGCGGAATTATTCGCGATTTACTTGCTGGTAGACGCCCGATTGTTCTACGTCATGAAATTTACGGCGTTTGGGCAGCTTGTGCCGGTCTGTTAATCGGCTTAAAATTATTTAATGGAGACGTTTTCTTATATGGCTTATTTCTTGTCATTACCGTTTTACGAATATGCTCCTATATGCGCGATTGGCGTTTACCAATCCGTAAGTTACAGTATCCTAAATAGTTAAAGCACAATCGCTCAAAAAAGAACGATTGTGCTTTTTGCCTATTATTTAAACTCTAATTCGCCGTCGTACGCCATCATACCGCCTTCAAGGTTTGTTACATCAAAGCCTTGATCAGCTAAATATTCACATGCGTTTGCGCTACGCACGCCGCCTTTACAAACTACAATATAAGCTTTTGAAGCGTCTAATTCAGTTGTACGCTCTGGAATTGAGCCTAGTGGCATATGTACAGCACCCGGAATCATCCCTTGCTCTACTTCGAAATCTTCACGCACGTCAATTACGTTTAAATCTTCGTTTGCATCTAACAAGTTTAATAGCTCATCTGTTGTCATTGTTTTCATCATAAATCCTCCAATACTGCTTGTATCTTAGTCATTATAATCAATCCAACCTAAAAGCGCTATTAAATTATTGCTCTGTGTCAGATAAAGCGATATTTTTTGAAGGAACGAATGTTGAAATCGCATGTTTATAAATAAGTTGCTGCTTCCCATCCGTTTCTAATAACACGGTAAAATTATCGTATGATTTCACTATACCTTTTAATTGGAATCCGTTTAATAAAAACACTGTCACGAAAATATTATTTTTGCGCATATTGTTCAAAAATGTATCTTGCAAGTTAATCGATTTTGTCATCGTTTTTCCGTCTCCCTCATCCATAAAATACATGCAATACTTACCTATTCGTTATTAGTCTAAATTATCCCTTCAAGAATTAGAATATTTTAGAAGAAAGTTTTTATTTTATCCCATTCATTGCCAATCCATTCAATTTCCATTTTATTGCGGAAATAGGTTAATTGACGTTTTGCGTAGCGTCTAGAATTTTGCTTTACTTGCTCGATTGCTTCTTCCAACGTCACAAGTCCATCAAAATACTGATAAAACTCTTTATAACCAATTGCTTTAATCGCTTGTACATCGCGAATGCCTGCATCATACAATGCGCGAACTTCCTCTAGTAAGCCTGCTTCCATCATTAAATCAACACGTAGGTTAATGCGCTCATATAACTTTTCGCGTTCCATATCCATGCCAATAATTAAATGATTGTAAAGCGCGATATCTCCGCGGTTAAATTGCTCTTCTGCACGTGATACGCCTGCAAGCTCCGCCATTTCTAGTGCGCGAATGACGCGGCGTGTATTATTCGGATGAATTTCAGCAGCTGCCGCTGGATCAATGTCCGCTAATTTCGCATGCATCGCCTCTGGGCCAAGCTGCTCTAATTCTTTGTAATAAGCATCTCGTGCTTCGTCATTAATTTCCTGCTTAGTAAACTGAAAATCATAGAGCACGGATTGCACATACAGCCCTGTACCGCCGACTAAAATCGGCATTTTCCCGCGCGATTGAATTTCTGTAATTTTCTCACGCACAAGCGTTTGATATTCTGCTACCGAAAAGCCTTCTGTCGGTTCTTTAATATCAATGAGGTGATGCGGTACACCGTCCATTTCCTCAGGTGTAATTTTCGCGGTACCGATATCCATCCCACGATAAATTTGCATCGAATCACCGTTAATAATTTCTCCGTCAATTTCCTTTGCTAGACGGATGCTTAATGCTGTTTTACCTGATGCGGTCGGACCAATAATAGCCACGACATCGATCTTTTTATTCATATTTTAACCACCGTAATATACTTTCATAAACTTTTTCTTTTTTTACTTCATTTAAAATTTCATGGCGCATGCCTTCAAAAAGCTGCACCTTCACGTGTTGTACCCCTGCATCGGCAAGCTGTTGACCTGCTTTCACGACACCAGCCGCCTCTTTGTCACCGACTGGATCATCTGTCCCACTGACCAGTAAAATCTTCAAATCAGGTCGAATGCGTGCATTGTCCACTGCGTTACTCATATGCTGCGCCATGGCTCCTGTTAAATCTGCATAAAACTGATTCGTTGATACAAAACCACAGTACGGGTCTTCCATATACTTTTGCACTTGTGCTGCATCAGATGATAGCCAATCATAGGGTGTTTTTGGATTTTTAATGAATGAATTAAAGCTACCAAAGCTTAATTTTTCCATTAGCTTGCTCGGCTCGGCTGGTCCACTCATGTTGACAAGCTGATTTGCTAATAGATGTCCTGCTTTATGCATGAGTGATGGCGAGCCTGTACCGCTTAAAATTAAGCGTTCGATTTCATCACTATATTTTTGTGCAAAGCGACGTGCGACAAAAGAGCCCATACTATGTCCAAAGAGAACAGGACGACCGTATTCATGGTGCTTGACTTCATTTAGAATTTCCCGAACATCGTCAACCACTCGCTCAAACCCATTTTCTAAGTCGAAGTAGCCTAAAATGCCGTTGTTTGCTGCGGTGTAGCCATGACCACGATGATCATGCGTTGTGACGAAATAGCCCTGCTCACATAGTGCTTCGGCAAATGCCTCATAGCGGGCACTATGCTCAGCCATCCCGTGTAACAAATGAATATGTTGTTTTGGATTCTGCGGTTTAAATGTTCGTACAAAAATATCGTAGCCATCTGACATTGTTCGATAAAACGTATTTTTCTCCATAATTCCACCCCATCAACTAAAATGATATTCCCTACATTACATCACACGTTTAAACATTTTTTCTACTTCATATGTCGTAAAATGAATTAATACTGGGCGCCCATGTGGACATGTAAATGGATTGTCGGCATTGCGTAAATCTGCAATGAGTCGCTCCATTTGCTGCTGATCTAAATAGTGATTGGCTTTAATTGACTTTTTACAGCTCATCATAATCGCTGCGTCTTCACGTAGTTTCTTTATATCCGCTTTGCGGGCACTTAACACCTGTTCAATAAGTTCTTCAATAAGCTCCTGCTCTTCCCCTTTTGGAAACCAGGTTGGATATTCACGGACAACAAATGAAGAATGGCCAAATTCCTCTAAATAAACGCCGACTTCTTCCAGTGCCGTTTTCGATTCTCTTAATCGCAGTGCTTCATCTGCTGCGTAATGGAACGTTAATGGCATAAGCAGTGCTTGGCGTTCATTGGCATTGACCTCACCAACTTTATCACGGAAAAATTCATATTTAATGCGCTCTTGTGCGGCATGCTGATCGATTAAGTAAAAGCCGTCCTCCATTTGCGCCACAATATAGGTGCCGTGAATTTGCCCGACGATTTCCACTTGAGGAAAATGCCGTTTTTCTTGTTGCGGTTGTTCTTCAAGTTCCTCTTGCTGTGTAAAGTCTAGCTCTTCATACGGTTGAATCACTTCCGAAACTGGTGCTTCGCTAGTGAATGGCTGCACAGGTTGTTGCTGTTGTACCACGTGCTGCTGAACAGGTATCGGTGCATACGGCTCTTTTACAACACTCGGCTCAGATGCTAATCGCTCGACAATCGTGTTTAGTTTCGCCGCATCAAAGGTTGGTTCGGATGCTTTTTGCGGATTCCAAATATCAAGCTGTTCACTCGGTACATGTACAGGTTTTTCTTTTTTCTCTGCTAACGGAATCCGAATCACATTGCGAATTGCTGTGCGAATGGTCTCTTCAATCAGCTTTAATAATTCCGGCTCTTTACTTAAACGAACTTGGTGCTTCGCTGGATGTACGTTGACATCAGTTAACTGTGGGTCGCCTTCTACATACAATAGCACAATCGGAAAACGCTCAATTGGCAAATAGGTATGGTAGGCATCGATAATCGCCTTTTGAATAACAAAATGCTTGACCCAGCGCCCGTTCACAAACAGGGACATATAGTTTTTCGATGCGCGTGTCACTTCAGGGAAGGTTGCGTAGCCATGAATTTTATAGTCATTGTTGCTACCTTCAAATGCGAGCATTTTTTTGGCATTGTGTACCCCGTAAATAGCGGCTAATACTTGCTGTACTTGCCCGCGCCCGTTTGTTTGAAGCAAGGTTTGCCCATTATGCACAAGCTTCATTGCAACTTCAGGGTAACCAAGCGCAATACGATTCACAAAATCAATTGTATGCCCAAGTTCGGTTTGAATCGTTTTTAAATATTTTAGGCGTGCCGGCGTATTGAAAAATAACTGGGCAATCGTAATATCCGTACCACGGCGTAGTGCGGTCGGCTTATGCTCTTTTAAGTGCCCACCTTCTAAATACAGGTGCACGCCACCCTCTCCGTCTGATGTACGGAGCGTCAATTTTGAAACCGATGCAATCGATGCTAAAGCCTCCCCGCGGAAACCGAGCGTACGAATGCGGAACAGATCCTGCTCTTTTTCAATTTTCGATGTGGCATGTCGAGAAAAGGATTTCAGCGCATCTTCTTCGTCCATCCCACTGCCGTTATCGACAACTTGAATCGAGCTCAGACCCGCTTCTTCAAGAAAAATTTCAATCGATGTACTGCCAGCGTCAATCGCATTTTCAACGAGCTCTTTCACAACCGATGACGGTCGTTCCACTACCTCACCCGCCGCGATTTTATTCGACAGCCATTCATCCATAATTTGAATTTTTCCCATGCGTATCCCCTCCTTAATTATTGCCTACTAATTTTTGCTGTAGCTCATATAGTAACGTCATCGCTTGCATTGGCGTTGTCCCCATGACATTTAGTTTTGTTAGTGTATCGAGTACTTGTTGTTGTTCTGGTGAAATGGTCGGCTCATTACCAATGTTAAATAATGATAACTGTAATTCATCTTCCGCTACTTTTGCTGGTGCTGGTTGAATCACTTCAGGCTGCTCTAGTGTTTGTGCAACGGGTGCTGGTTTTTCTGCACTCTCTGCTTCAAACTGCGCAAGTAACACACGTGCACGCTGCAGGATCGCTTGCGGCATGTCGGCAAGCTCGGCTACGTGGACACCATAGCTTTTGTCTGCCGCGCCTTTTTTTACCTTGTGTAAGAACACAACGCGTCCATCTTGTTCGGTTGCACTCACATGAACGTTTTGTAAACGCGCTAGCTCCTGCTCTAAATCCGTTAACTCGTGATAATGCGTTGAAAATAGTGTGTTGGCGCCAATTTCCGTATGGATATATTCCATCATTGCTTGCGCTAAGCTCATGCCGTCATATGTTGATGTCCCGCGCCCGATTTCATCAAACAGCATTAAACTATTTTTCGTTGCATGGGTAATCGCGTGCTGTGATTCAAGCATTTCGACCATAAACGTCGATTGACCTGCAGCTAAATCATCGGCCGCTCCGATACGTGTGAAAATTTGATCGGTAATCGGCAAGCTTGCTTCTGCAGCTGGTACATAGCAGCCCATTTGTGCTAACACGACAATTAACGCGACTTGACGCATATACGTACTTTTACCCGACATGTTCGGTCCGGTAATCAGCATCATATTTTTATCATCAGTTAACACACAGTCATTTGGAACGTAGCTTTGTTTGTTCAGCATTTTCTCAACAACCGGGTGACGACCTTCAATGATTTTTAATGCGCGTCCCTCGTGGAACTCTGGCTTTGTAAAACGGTATTTATCTGTTACGACCGCAAAGCTCATCAGTACGTCTAACTCACTGATGTTTGCCGCGAGCTTTTGTACGCGTGGGATATAGTTTTTTAATTCATCGCGCAGGGCGACAAATAGGTTATACTCAAGCGCTAAGCTTTGCTCTTCAGCATTTAAAATTAATGCTTCTTTTTCTTTTAATTCTTCGGTAATAAAACGCTCGGCATTTGCTAACGTTTGCTTGCGTTCAAAGCGTGCTAAATCAGTGTTGCCTAAATGCGACTTTGTAATTTCAATATAATAACCAAACACGCGGTTATAGCCGATTTTTAAGTTTTTAATGCCCGTTAATTCACGCTCTTTTTGTTCGAGCTGAGCAATCCAATCCTTCCCATGACGAGAGGCATCACGGTATGCATCGAGTTGTGCGTTATAGCCATCGCGAATAACGTCACCCTCTTTAATTGAAATTGGTGGTTGATCGGTAATCGCCTCGGCAAGTAGTGTTTCAATGTCTGCACATACATCCAGCTTTTGCCCAAGTGCTGCTAATTTTTCACGGCCACTATCAATTAGTTTTTGTTGAATCATTGGTACTTGACGTAAGGACTCACGAAGCTGTGCTAAGTCACGACCACCTACTGAACCAAATGCGACGCGTCCTGCCAAACGTTCTAAATCGTAGACGTTTTTTAACAGTTCGTTTAATTCCTGACGTAAGAAAAACTCCTCAAGTAGTTCTGTCACAACAGACTGACGCGCTTCGATGGCATTTTTACTCGCAAGTGGCTGGTGCATCCACTGCTTTAATTTACGGCCACCCATTGCGGTCACCGTTTCATCAAGTAACCATAATAATGTACCTTTTGCATCGCCACCACGAATCGATTGGATAAGCTCTAGATTGCGCTTGGAGTTCGTATCAATGCGTAAATAGCTGTTTGCTTCTGTGTACGTAAATGCTTGAATATGTGATAGTGAACGCATTTGTGTACGCTCTACGTATTGTAATAAGCGTTTTGCGACCGCTTGTAATTGCTTTGGTAAGTCTTTCACATACTGTGCTGCACGCGTATCATCCATTTCCTGTTGTTCCAGTGATAACACGATACCGCTTGTTTCGGCATAGTCAGCCATTAACAGCTGCAATTGCTCTGTGACAATGACTTCTTTAATCGCATAGGCTTGGAGTTGCTGCGTTAGTTCTTTTGCGCTGCCTTCAATAATCGATGTATTCGCTTCTCCCGTCGACACATCTAAATAAACAAAAGCAATTTCGTTTTGTGACAGCTGTTCTGCTGCTGCGATAAAGTGATTGGTTTTCCCGTCAAGTGTCTTACCTTCCATGATTGTCCCTGGTGTAATGACTTGTACCACTTCACGTTTTACGACACCTTTTGCATGTTTTGGGTCTTCGGTTTGCTCACATACCGCTACTTTAAAGCCTTTTGCAACTAGTGTTTCAATATAACCCTTTGCTGCATGATGTGGCACGCCGCACATTGGAATCGGATTATCGGTATTACCCGCGCGCGCCGTTAATGTAATTTCTAGTAGTTGTGATGCTTTTACTGCGTCGTCAAAAAACAGTTCATAAAAGTCCCCTAAACGGTAAAATAAAAACGCATCCTGATAGTCTTGTTTTACGAGCAAATATTGCTGCATCATCGGTGTATATGTAGTCATTTTTTGTTTCCCTCATTTGCTAAACTTGTACTTGCTATTATACCACTTGCACAGCAATTTTCCTTATCTCGACTACGAAAAAAAGCTCAAGCACCTCATGTACTTGAGCAAAGGAATTATGAAAATGATGAAGAATCAAATGCTTCACTGGATGAACTAGAGGAGGAAGAAGACGAAGATGAGCTTGAGGCACTCGTTGAATCATGCGAGCTTTCATCGAATGACCAATCCTCTTCAAAATCAGATGGATGGACATTAATGACAACTGTTGTCTCGCCAATAATTTCAACTAAAAATTCGCGTTCAATCGTCACTTGGAATTTTTCACCTGATTTTGTAATGACCGCTTCAATACAGTTTGGTTGCTGCAAGACACGGACCTTTACATCATTTGAATCGACTTCCTCACCATCACGAAACGATAGCTTGATGCGATCCTTATAAGCAATTGTTTCTGTATGCACCGCTGTTTTAGAGTGGTTACTATACGCATACCAAACATTCACATCAAACTTCCCTGTTATATCAACAAATTTCCCGTTACGCTTTGCCTGATATTGATGATTAATAACCCAGCAACCTAATATACTTGTCGGTGCATTAGGCGGACAAAGAAGCTCCTTACACTCGGTTCGCTTTTTCCCCTTTGCAATGACCGCTTTTGTTACAATTTGACGCAAACGTTTCACAAAAACTTCTCTCCTTTCTTAACTACTGCTAATGTATGCGGCAGTTGCCTAAAGGGTGAAATGCCATGAAAGGCTACGAAAAAATTGTTCTAATGCTCATCATCACTGGATTTACCTACAAAAAAGAATGGGGCTGTCTGAAAAGTATTTACTTTCCGGACGCCCCCATCCCTTCATTACACCAGTACCGTATCCTCAAGTAACTTATCAATTTCCTCAAGTGGCATTGGTCGATAATAATAATAACCTTGGCCAATTTGACAACCGAGTCGTTTTAATTCTTCGTGCTGTTCTTCGGTTTCAATACCTTCTGCAATTGCGCGCATGTTAATGTTTTTGGCAAGTTGAATAATCGTTT
>SMEP01000217.1_pt1 | contig 13666 bp, 13 predicted proteins | sample 2456231 | NCBI WGS metagenome assembly SMEP01 (sample SAMN10132595, study PRJNA489261) | soil metagenome | isolation source: day1 control-silty clay loam soil ammended with raw manure from dairy cow... | place: USA | collected 2015-05-15
CGGCCTCTTTCAGGACCGTTTTCAGGTTTTGCAAAGCTTGGCGGGTTTGTGCAATACGATCGCCCTTGCCCACCAGTTGCCCCTGGCCATCCCAGGCAATTTGTCCGGCCAGATGCACCGTGCGGCTGTTGTCTTGTATGACTGCGTGCGAAAAACCGAACTGGGTACTGTTGTAGAGCGATGCAGGATTAATGCAGTCGCGGCTTTTAGGTGTGTTCAGGGGCTGGCTGCGCTGGACCAGCTCAAAAATGTTGCCCCAAGGGTCGGTGAAGTACTGGAACTGGGCACCTGCGGTCGGGCCGGAATCAAAGGCAATGCGGTCCAGCACCGTGCAGCCATGCTGCTCAAGCTGTGCAACAGCCTGATCCAGATCAGCCACCAGAAAACCTAGATGGTGTGCACCTACATGGTTGGACTTCAGAGCCTGTTGGGTATCACTGGCAGGCTGTTCGTAGGCAAACAATTCGATATGAAAGCCATTGGGCAATACTAAAAAAGCCAGTTCCAACTTGGCATCAGGCACGTCCAGATGCGCATGAGTCCAATCTTTGCCTAGGGCTGAACGAGGTAGATCCGCACTATTGATAGGCCCCAGACGGTAGAGCTGGCGGGCACCAAACAAGCGCTCGTAAAAGGCAATGGCCGCATCCAGGTCCGGCACTGTCCAGGCAGCGTGATCAATTTGTTCAATAGCCAGTGGCAAAACAGGCGATGTCATGAAGTCTCCGTTTATGCCCTTGCAGGGCCTGTACACAAGATTGTGCAATAATACTGCACATAATTTACAGGTCAATAATACTTTAGGCTTTTAGTTTTTTGTTGAAAAACCAGACTACGTATTTTCCCTAGTAAAATATTTGTTTATAAACAATGGTTTGTAATTGATGCTCGATGTCGTGATGTTTTGTAGAGGTATGAAATGCTTGTGCACACGTGTAAAGTCTGGAAGAATTCAGCACTGAAACTGCACGATTTGTGCAGTTTCGGAACATGCATTTGCACACCATTGGGCAGCCTCTCATACCCTATAATTCGTGAAGTTCGGCTACACATAACTACACGAACATAGGACTTCAGAATGATAGGCAAACGACTTCATGAGCTGCGCGTGGCCAAGGGTCTGTCCCTGCGAGAGTTGGGGCAGATGGTCAAGCTCTCGCCCACGCTGCTCAGTCAGGTAGAACGCGGTGTTACCACACCGAGTTTGACGACCCTGCGCAAGCTCAGCGGGATCTTTGGGGAATCCATGTCTTCCTTGTTCATGGATTCCAGCAAGGGGTGTCGTCTATGAACGGCTGACCCGTGGCAATGGCGAGATGGAAGTGTTTCGGGCTGTTTACGAAGTGGGTCAACAGTCTATGGACGATATGTCGCACCCGTCCCTGGAAAGCGTGTACGTAGTCCGGGGTGTCATTACTGCAGAGATTGATAAGGTAAGTTTTGACGTCAAAGCTGGTGAGAACATCAGCTTTGATGCACGCCAAAGTCGATTACCCCGCCTGTGCCCTAATCTGTCGTGATCTGGGGTGAAGGGTGTACCGCATTCCTACACTATGAACCCCAACCTAGATCCTCTTTCCCCTCTTTCCGCCTGTCCCCCCGGCACGCTTCCCGCCCGGACCGATGTCCTGGTCATTGGCGGTGGGCTGCTGGGCTGTGCCGCCGCGTATTACCTGAGCCTGGCGGGCGTGCCCGTCACGTTAATCGAACAAGGCGAACTGAGTCTGCAAGCATCTAGCCAGAATGCGGGTAGCCTGCATTTTCAGATGGAATACCGCATGATTGAAGCGGGATTGGAAGCCAGTGCACGCGCTCTGCAAGCCATGCCTTTGCATGTAGATGCGATTGCCCGTTGGCGCGCTCTGGAGGATCAATTGGGCGTGTCCGTGGGAGTACGCCAGAAAGGCGGCTTCATGCTGGCCGAAACAGCACAGCAAGCTCAGGTTCTGGAACAAAAAAGCCGCTTGGAAAACCAGGCTGGTTTGCAGGTTCAACTATTGGATCGCCACGCTTTACAAGGCAAAGCGCCCTATTTGTCGGACTCCGTTTTGATGGGGGCGTTTTGTGCTGACGAGGGCAAAGCCGACCCGCGCCGCGCCAGTTTGGCGCTGGCTGCCGCTGCCCGTGCCTTGGGCGCGCGCATTGTCAGCCAATGCCGTGTGGTGGACCTGAAGCGTGTGGGCTCAGAATGGCAGGCCGACGTGGCAGACGGTGCCCAATGCCGCAGCACCCAAGTACTGATTGCCGCTGGCGTCTGGTCCGGTCGTATCGCCCAAATGACTGGCGCTCAACTTCCTGTCAGCCCCATTGCATTGACCATGACGGCCACAGCGCGCACGGCTCCCTTCATGGATTATTTATTCCAGCATGTGGGGCGGCGACTGTCCTTGAAACAAACTGCCGAAGGCACCGTGCTGATTGGCGGAGGCTGGCCCTCCAAGCTGCACCACCGTTACGGCATTGCGGATCTGGAGCGTAAACCCAGCATTTGTCTGGATTCCCTCCAGCGCAGCGTGCAGACCGCCTGTAGCGTGGTTCCTCAATTAGCAAGGCTTCCTGTCCTGCGTGCCTGGACAGGCGTGACTGCGCTGATTGCGGACCAACTGCCTTTGTTGGGCCAGGTGCCTCATCGGCCAGGTTTGTTCATCGCGACCGGTGGTGCTGCTTTTACTTTGGGTTTGACCTACGCCCATCTGCTGGTGGAGCGTATGTTGGGTCAGCCGCCTAGTCTGGATATTTCTGCTTATGATCCCGACCGCTTTAGGAGTTTGACCTTTGCCTGACGCACAACGTTTATTGCACAAACGCCAGCGCTTCGAGCCTGCTGTGGTGACGATCAATGGCCATGAGACATCCTGCTATGTGGGTGAAACCGTGGCAACCGTCCTGCTGGCAGCGGGAGTGGGTGCATTTCGCCGTACCGCCAGCGGTGCGCCGCGCCGCCCGGTCTGCAATATGGGTGTGTGCTTTGACTGCATCGTGACCATTGACGGGATGCAGGGACTACGCAGTTGCATGACGCCGGTGCGTACCGGTATGCAGATCGAGGTGGCTGACGATGTCTGAAGTCTTGGATTTGTTGATAGTCGGGGCAGGCCCGGCAGGATTGTCTGCCGCCCGTATCGCCAGTACACAGGGTTTAACGGTGGCGGTGGTGGATGAGCAAGCGCGCTTTGGTGGGCAGGTCTTCCGGCAGGCCCCCGAGGAGTTCGCGGCTGCTGATCCTGACTCGATGCACACCTACCCTTTTTCGCACAGCTTGTTTGAATGGGCACGTGGTTCTACAGCAGTGCAATGGCACTTCAGCACCTTGGTCTGGGGGATTTTTGATGACCAGCAGGATGAGCATCTGCACCAGGTCGGAATTGCGGGACCCAATGGGGCAAGTGTCTTGAAAGTACGCCGGGTGTTGATTGCTACGGGTGCGTATGACTTGCCCGTGGCCTTTTCCGGCTGGACCTTGCCGGGCGTGCTCAGTGCTGGTGGGGTACAAACCATGATCAAAAGCCAAAGCCTGATGCCGGGGCAGCGCTTCTTGCTGGTCGGCGGTCATCCCTTGCTGCTTTTGGTCGCTGAACTGTTGCTGGACGCGGGTGCACAGATTGTAGAAGTGGCGATTGCCCGCAGTCTGCCTAGCCTAAAAGAAATGCTGCGGGCCACGCAGGCATTGCCTGGGCAGTCCAGGCTCGTTAAACAACTGATTGCCATCCTGTGGAAACTACGCCGTCAGGGTGTGCCTTTGCGCTTTGGTACAGGGATTGAGCGTGTACAGGGAGAAGAGTCGGTACAGACGGCCATACTGTGCAAGCTGGACCACAATTGGCAGGCCATTGGCGATACACAGCGTCGTGTAGAAGTGGATACGGTGGTGGTGGGTTATGGGCTGCTGGCCAGCACAGAGTTAGCCCGGCAGGCTGGGTGCGCCGTGCATTGGGACAGTGCAGCGGGTGGCTGGTTGGTAGAGCACGATGACAGGCTGCGCAGCTCTCGGCCCGGTGTCCTGGTGGCTGGGGAGCAGACGGGTATTGCGGGAGCCTTCAATGCTCATTTGCAAGGTGAACTGGCCGCTTGGCAGTGCGTGCTTGAACTGACTTCGCAGACCTGCGAGCCTATCGAGCAAACCCTATTGGCGTTGATGGCACGTTTACAGCGCAACCGCCGGTTTACGGATACCGTCATCGCACTCTCTGCTCCCAAACTGGGGGCGCTGGCCCAGCGCATAAGCCCGGATACCGTGGTGTGTCGCTGCGAAGAAGTGACCGCGCAGGAAGTGACTCAGTTTTTGGACGCACACCCCTACGTGACGGATATCAACAGTATCAAACTGGCCTGCCGTACCGGTATGGGCATGTGTCAGGGACGCTACTGTCAGCACACGGTGGCGCAGATGCTGGCCAGCCGTTTGGGGCGCAAGATTGATCAGGTGGGGATCTATAAGGCTCAGGCACCGGTCAAGCCGGTGCCGCTGATAGCTTTGGCGAATATGGGGCCAGTTAAGGGATGAGGCAGGTCAGAATGGCCGCTTAGATACCGCGGTGATTCAAAGACAAAGGGGGCGGTGCCAGGCGCGAACGTGTGTTTTCCTCCTTAACGATCCCAGTCGTAGCCTAGTGGCTCGTTCGCTTGAAAACGCTGCACACTATCTTTGTGATAGCGGGTGTTCATGGATACAGCCTGCGACAAGGACTCCAGATTGGACATCGCTCCATAATTCATGTCGAAGCTCAGGCTGAGCAAACGTTTGCTTAAGGCTAGAGCGTCGGGTGGACCCTCCCGTAGACGCTGTGCGAATGCCAGGGTTGCGCCGGGCAACTGTTCGACTGGATGGATGGCATGGACCAGCCCCAAGCGTTTGGCATGGGTTGCCGTTATGCTGCGGCCTGTTAGCAGCAGGTCGCGCGCCACGGACAGGCCGACCATGCGTGGCAGCAGATAGTGCGCCCCAAAATCCGCGACGACGCCCATGCGCGGGAAGGACATGCGAAAGCGGCTGCGTGGGCTGCACAAGATGAAATCAGCATGTAGAGCCAGGCTGAACCCAGCTCCGGCAGCCGCTCCATCGACAGAAGCAATCACCAGTGCATCCAGCTCCAGCAATTGGCGCAGCCAGGATGAACTGCTATCCAGGCGTTGACGTGTGGCCATGGGGGTGCTGGCTTGCGGATCAGCGTGCCGTTGAGCCATCTCATGAATGTTGCCACCCGAGCAAAATGCGCCTTCGGAGCCTTGCAGGATCAGGACACGTATACCCCGGTTGGTCCGTACGAGGTCCAGCATCTGTGCATAGTCCTCGCGCAAGGTCTCGGACATGGCATTGCGCGAGGCAGGATGGCAGTGGGTGAAGATGGCAATGTCATCTTCAATCTGCAGGCAGGAGGCCTTAAGGCGGACAGGCATCAGGACGCCTGACCACGGGTCTGGGCCAGGTTCTGCAAGCGAGCCCAGGCTGTGTCCATACCTTCAACCAGACCCTGCATTTGCTCGGCAATGGTGGTCAGTTCCTGAATACCAAAAATGCTTTGGCCCGCCGCTTCATAGATCAGCTCCTGATTGTTGTGTTGATGAATGGAGGCAAACACATCGCCAGTCAGAACCTGTTGCAGCGGCATGTTCAACGGCGCAGGGGCATCGGAGGCGGCCCAGGCATCAATCCAGTCGCTGCGTATGACCCGACAGGGTTTGCCGCTGTGGGCGCGCGAGATAACGGTGTCCTCGCTGGCCCCGCCGATCAGGCGTTGCAGAAGGGCCGGTGGCGTATGGTTTTCTTTGGCGGCCATCCATAACGTCCCCAACCAGCCACCCTGCGCTCCCATTCCTATGCAGCCCATTATTTGTTGGCCGGTAGCGATTCCGCCAGCGGCCAGTACAGGTTTGTTACCTGCCACCGCAATGATTTGCGGCAGCAAGGCCATGGTCCCTATGGGCCCCGTGTGCCCTCCTGCGTCATAGCCTTGTGCAACCAGAACATCCACGCCCATTGCCAGGGCTTTTTCAGCATGGCGCACGGAGCCTACTAGCGAGATGGTCAGCTTCTTGCGCTCGCGTGCGGCCTGAATCAGTTCCGGCCGTATGCCGATGGCTGTGGCAACCGCGCAGGCCTTGGAGTCCAATACTGCACGAATCTGTGCCTCGAAAAAGGCTTCGGAGCGCACATGGGAGGTGAAAAAGCTGGGTTGTGTCGGTGCTGGTATCTTGAAGCGTTGTCGTAGCGTATTCACAAACTCAAGATGTTCGTCTGGCAAGCTGGCACGCATGCTCTCGGGATCCGCCTGGGCGGGAACCTTGCTGGGCAGCATCAGGTCGATCCCATAGGGCAGCCCTGCCAACTGCTGTTCAACGTTGGCGACGATGGCCGGAATTTCTTCCGGTGCATCGCGCCCCAAGCCCAGAATGGGGAAGCCCCCTGCTCGCGCAATCGCCACGACGACATCAGGTTCATGAGAGAAGCCGAAGATGGGGTGCGCAATATTCAGGGTGTCGCACAAAGCAGTACGTAGCACGCTCATATCAGTGGTTCTCGATATGGGCTTGTTGGATGACCTGCGCCCATTTGCTTTGTTCCGCAGCGACAAAATCGTCGAATTCCTTGGGTGATTGCAAGTTCAGCTCCATACCCAGCAGGCTGAGTTTTTCTTGTACATCAGGCATGGCGACGATCGCCTGCATATCGCTGTAGAGCTGGCTCACAATTTCGTCAGGTGTGGCCTTGGGGGCTACCAGACCAAACCAGGTGCCTACGGAGTAATGGGGCAGATTGGCGGATTCAGCCACGGTAGGAAGGTTTGGCAATGCTTGGGATCGTTCGCTGGTTGTGACGGCCAGGGCTCGCAGCTTTCCTGCTTTGACGTGTTGCATGGCCAGGGCTGCCGTTAACGGCATCAAGTCCACGCGCCCGCCCAGCAAATCGTTCAATGCATCGCTTTGTCCCTTGTAGGGGATGTGTGTCAGCGGAATTTGCGCCTCTTGGGCCAGCAGTTCACCAGACAGATGATTGGAGGTTCCAATGCCGGCGGTCGAATAGGTCAGCGGCGGGTCTTTCTTTTTGGCCAGCTCGATTAACTGCTCCATGCTTTCAACGGGCACGCTGGGGTGTACCACGATCACATTGGGCACGATGCCAAAGCCGGCAATGGCGCGGAAGCTGTCCACCGGGTCCCAGGTGACACGGGTTTGCAGGCTGGTGGTGACGGCATGGCTGGGGCTGACCAGCAGCAAGGTATAGCCATCGGCGGGGGCACGGGCGGCGTAGTCGGTTCCGATGGCGCCTCCTGCACCTGTGCGGTTTTCAACAATGACGGCTTGCCCGTGTTGCTTGGTCAGCTTTTCACCCATCAGGCGGGCAACCGAGTCCACAATCCCACCGGCAGAAAAAGGAACAACGATCTTGATAGGCTTGTCGGGATAGGCGGCTTGGGTGGCCGCCAGCGGTGCAGCAGTCAGCAGGCAGGCAAGGGGCAGGTGTAGGAATCGCATGGTGTCTCCGGATTATTATGGTGTGGGTCTGGCGCGGTTCTTAAGCCCGTGCCAGGGTCTGCTTGGCGATGTTGGCGATATGAATCTGGCTAGTGCCTTCGTAAAGGCGGAAAACGCGTACATCCCGGTAAAAACGTTCAGCCACGTTGTCTGCGATATAGCCGCTGCCACCGAAAAGTTGCACGGCGCGGTCAGCCACCCGGCCACACATTTCCGAGGCGAACAACTTGCACATGGATGCTTCCAGGGTGACGTCTTGTCCGGCATCGCGTTTACGGGCGGTTTCCAGCACCAGAGCCCGTGCGGCGTAGGCCTCGGTATTGCTTTCGGCGATCATTTGTTGCACCAGTTGGAACTGGTCGATTGCTTGTCCAAACTGGTGCCGTGTCTTTGCATGGCGCACCATCTCGTCCACCAACCGCAGCGCGGGTCCCACGCACAGACCGGCCAGGTTGATGCGCTGCTTGTTCAGCGCCTTCATGGCAGTACGAAAACCGTGTCCTTCCAAGCCACCGACGATGGCGCTTTTATGTACGCGAACGCGGTCCAGCAAAACCTCGCCGACTGGCGAGCCGTGTTGTCCCATCTTGGAGTACGCCGGGGGCGTTTCCAGCCCGGGCGTACCGCGCTCAATCAGAAAGGCTGAAATACCGCGTGATCCAGTGGATTGAGGATCGGTGCGAGCAAAAACGGTGAACAGGTCTGCAAGCGGAGCATTGGTGATGTAGCACTTTTTTCCTGTGATTTCGAAGAAATCCCCGTCACGTACGGCAAGCGTTTGTTGTGCGGTGGCGTCCGAGCCAGCATTGGGTTCGGTCAGTGCAAAGCAGCCTGTCACCTCGCCTGAAGCCAGCCGGGGTAAATAGCGATTTTTTTGCTCCGGGGTGCCATCCACCACCAGGGATTCGGACGCAATGCCGGTGTTGCCGCCAAAGCGCGCACGAAATGCCGCGGAGACCTGCGACACCTCGATATTGACCAGTGCCAGCTCTTCGGTGGTCAGACCTGCGCCGCCATATTCTTTGGGAATACTGTGACCAAACAGACCCAGTTCTCGCATCCCCTGCACCACGTGTTCCGGGATTTGGTCGTCCTGGTCTACCTGTGCTTCCAAAGGCAGACATTCGGCGTGGAGGAACTCGCGTACTTCAGATAGCAGGGTGTCGAGTCGGGCGGCGTCGCGAATCATGGATTTCTCCGAAAGAGGATTGGGGTCAGTGCAGGCCTTGGGCCAGCTCCAGTTGCAGTACAGCCGACTTCAGTTGCGGCAGCACATCTTGTGTCAGATAGCCCTTACGAGCCTGGTGCGCGGCGATGGTGCAGTTCATGGCCAGCGGGGACTCCCCCGGCGTGCGATTGGCAGGCAGTGCAATGGCATGGATATCCACATGCCAGTCGCCCTTGGACAGGCAATAGCCTTCGCTCATATAGCGCTGGGCATCGGCTTCCCAGAGTGCTTGATGGGTAGCGAACGCGTGCGGGTCCTGGATACGCAGGTAATTCAAAATTGCGGTGCGTTCAGCCAGCGGGTGCGCCAGTATCAGGGCGCGACCGATGGCACTGGGAAGCAAGGGGCGCGAGGTGCCAATATCGGGCAAATGATGGTTGGCGGCGTCGGCACGAACCGAGTCGATGTAGATCACATTGCCTCTGTCCCGAATGCCCAGATTGACGGTGCAACCCGTATTGCGCGCCAGTGCTTCCATGATGGGCTTAGCCGATTGACGTATCTGCATGCTGGCCAGCAACGGGTGTCCCAAGGAGAGCACGCCTGGCCCTAAACGGTACTTTTGGCGTTGTGGGTCGCGGTCTAGGTAGCCGAGCAAGGTCAGGGTATAGGTCAGACGGGAAATGGTGGGTTTGGGCAGACCAGTGCGTTCGGCAATCTCTCGATTACCCAGCCAGGGGGTGTGAACGGTGAAGCAACGCAATACCTCCATGCCGCGCGCCAGATTCATCGCGAACTGGCGGTCGGAAGAGAGGTCATGTGGGTTGACCAGACCGGGCAAAGTAATGGTGTTCACGTGGCAGATTCTCCGAGCAGGTGGACTTATGATTCGTTCTTCAAAAGAAGGAGTCAACGATTTGAACAGGCTGTTTCGCTGTGCGAAATCCTATATTGCCTGAGTGAATGGACTGGGTCATAAATGGTGCTCCTCATCATTTTTTGTTCCAAAAACCTATGAACCAGAACGCCTCCCAGACCGGCTCTCTTGCCGGGGTGCGCATCCTTGATATGGCCACCGTTCTTGCGGCTCCCAGCGGGGCCACACTGTGTGCGGATCACGGGGCATATGTGGTCAAGCTGGAGTTGCCCGATGGTAGTGATGCCTTGCGTCACATGCAGCCCGTCAAAGACGGTCAGCCCCTGTGGTGGAAGGTGGCCAATCGTGGGAAAAAAGGTATTACGCTGGACGTTCGCAAGCCTCGTGGCCGGGAAGTTTTTCTGGACTTAATTGCCGGCTTTGATGTGCTCGTGGAGAACTTTCGCAGCGGCAGCCTGGATCGCTGGGGGCTGGATATCGAGACCTTGCACCGCATCAATCCGCGCCTGATCGTGGTGCGGCTGACGGGATTCGGGCAGACCGGCCCCTATCGCAAACGAGCTGGTTTTGCCCGGGTATTCGAGGCGATGAGCGGCTTTACCAATTTGACCGGCATGCCCGGTGGCCCGCCTTTGCATGCCAACTTTCCGTTTGGGGATTCGATCGCCGGGGTGTTTTGTGCTTTTGCGATTGCCGCGGAGATTGCCCGCTTGAGGGCGGACCCGGAAGCGCACGGTGTAGAGGTGGATCTGGCGGCGACAGAAGCCCTGTTTCGTCTGTTTGATCCGCTGGCCGTCGAGAATGAACAGCTGGGACAGGTTCGTCATGCTGTGGGTAATCGCACGACTTATACCGCACCGTCCAATATGTACTGCACCCAGGACGGGGTGTACTTCACGCTGGTAGCCTCATCCCAGGCGATTTATCAGCGGCTGTGTCTGGCACTTTCTCATCCGGAATGGATAGATGATCCGCGTTTTGACACTTTGCCCAATCGTGTCAAACATATGCAGGCCTTGGATAGCGGATTGGAGGATTGTTTTGCGGCGATGTCATTTGAGCAAACCAGCGCCTTGCTGGATCAATTCGAGGTGCCTTTCAGTAAGGTCTACGACATTGAAGACATCAAGGCAGACCCGCATTTTCAGGACCGCCAAATTATTATTCGTTTGCAGGATCAGGAGTATGGCAGTTTGCCTGCACCCTGCATTGTGCCGCGAGTCGTAGGCCGTTCTATGTCGGCCCCGCGTTCTGGCCCGTCCGTGGGCGAACATAATGCCGAGGTTTATGCCACGCTGGGTATGGATGCCGCCATGCTCGATGAGCTGCGTGTGCTAGGCGTTATTTAACAGGGGTAGGCGATGACGATACACACAAGTGATCCTTTTCAGGCGTTGGTCACGCGCCGTGACAACGATACGGTTAGCAGTGTCATAGAGCAACGGTCCCCGGCTCGTCTGACCCTGGGCGAGGTTCGGATAAGAACCTGCTATGCGGGGGTGAATTACAAGGATTGCCTGGCCATACAGGGGCTGGCCAGAATTATCCGGGAGTTCCCCAGGGTGGGCGGCATAGAGGCAGTGGGGCAGATTATCGAGTCGGCCAGTCCTGCTTTTTCCGTGGGTGATCAAGTTATGGCACATGGCTTTGACCTGGGTATTTCTCAGGATGGTGGCTTTGCCCAGCAACTGCAGGTTGCGGGGGAGTATGTGCAGAAATTACCTTCGGGGCTGACACTGCGCGAGGCTGCCATATTGGGTGTGCCCGGCTTTACGGTTGGTTTGGCGCTGGACAGGTTCGAGGCCAATGGTTTGACGCGGCAGTCCGGTCCCATCGCGGTGTCGGGTGCCAATGGTGCGGTAGGCATGTTGGCCATCGCCATTTTGGCGCGGGCCGGGTACGAGGTTGTGGCATTGACTCGGCGTACCGAGCTGGCCCCTGCCCTGCGGAAACTGGGGGCCAGTGATGTTTTGGATACGGCAGTCACCCAATCAAACCGTCCCTTGGAGACTGCCCGTTTTGCAGCGGCTATCGATAATGTAGGCGGCCCGGTGCTGTCCTGGTTGCTCCGGTCCATGAGTGATTCGGGCCAGGTGGCCTCGGTGGGCAATGCCGCAGGCAATACCTTTGAAGGCAGCGTCTTACCCTTCTTTGTGCGGCGCGTGCAGATCTTTGGTGTATTGGCCAATGCTCCCTGGGACCAGCGCTATCGCGTCTGGAATCGCTTGGCGACTGAATGGCGTCTTGATTTCTCCCAACTGGAGCCGTATGTGCATTGGGTTGAATTGGCGAAGGTTCCTGATTTGGTGCAGCGTCAGCTAAAGGGTGCGGCACATGGCCGTAGTTTGGTGGCTTACGGAGTGTCTGTATGAATCAGGTGCTGGCGGGGGTACGGGTTGTAGAGATGGACGCTGTTGGGCCCGTGCCGTGGGCGGGGATGATCCTGGCGGACCTAGGGGCCACCGTGACCCGCATGGCCAGACCGGAGCCGGCTGATATGGGAATCACACGTGATCCCCGTTTTGAAGTCACCACACGGGGCAAACAGCAGGAGACCGTGGATTTGAAGTCTGATGCCGGCCGTGCACGGGTGCTGGAATTGGTTATGCAGGCCGATGTATTGATAGAAGGAATGCGCCCTGGTGTGATGGAACGTCTTGGCCTGGGGCCGCAGGAATGCTGGCAGAGTAACCCTGTACTTGTGTATGGCCGCGTTACGGGTTGGGGGCAGTCTGGCCCATTGGCGCACACCGTCGGGCATGACATCAATTACCTGGCGCTGAGCGGTGTGTTGCATGCCATTGGCTCGGCAGATGCTGCACCAGCCGTGCCGCTGAACTTGATTGGGGACTTTGGTGCTGGCGGCATGCTGTTGTTAGTAGGGGTTCTGGCCGCCTTGATGCAGGCGCGTACTAGTGGCCAAGGCCAGATTGTGGATGCGGCCATGGTGGACGGTGCTTTGTTGATGTTGGCTCCTATTCTGGGGCGTTGGCAGGCAGGACAATGGCAGGATCAGCGCGCCAGCAATTTGCTGGATGGTGGAGCACCCTTTTATTCAACCTACCAGACGGCTGATCATAAAGCGGTGGCTGTGGGCGCCATTGAGCCACGTTTTTACAAGGCCTTGCTCGATGGCCTTGGCCTGAATCAAGTTAGTTTGCCAACGCAACATGATCAACATTCCTGGCCGGCGATGAAGGCTCGGTTTGCCGAGGTTTTCAAGCAGCACCCACGGGCCTATTGGGAGCGTGTCTTTGCTGGGACTGAGGCATGCGTGACGCCGGTGCTTTCTTTGGGAGAAGCGGTGGTACATCCTCATTTCGCAGAGCGAGGCAGTGTCATGCATCAGGACGGCGTGCTGCAACCGGCTGCGGCACCGCGGTTTTCTATTTGATCGCGTAGAGCCAGTTGCAGTAATAAAAAACAGCCCCTTTCATGGGGCTGTTTTTATGGGTTTGCACTGCGTTCAGTCCGACTGCTCCAGGATTTCCTGTAATCGGCTCAGTAATTTGTCGCTGGCATTATTCATGTGCCGCTCGCAGATAGCGATCGCGCCTGCCTCGTCGCCGGAGGCGATGGCAGCAGCCAGTTCTTCGTGCTCGTCCCAGATGGACATACGCTGTTCGGCCGATTGCAGTACTGCGCCCATCACGCGCCGCAGGTGAACCCAGTGCACCTGGGCGCTTTCGGCAATCATGGGATTGCCGGAGGCTTCGTAAATTGCTTTGTGAAAGGCTTCATCGGCCTCGATCATGGCGCGTACATCATGTCCGCGTGCCACTTTACGGCCCAGGCGGATCAGGTCGGGGTCCAGAGTGGCACTTTGTTGGGCCGCCAGCTTGGTTGCCAAGGCCTCCAAGGCACCGCGTACTTGGTAAAGATGACCGATATGTTCCAGATCCAAAGGGGCCACCATAACGCCCCGCCCTTCGGCATCTTGCAGCAAACCATCTTTCTTTAGCAGTTGAATGGCTTGTAGTACGGGCGAGCGTGACACTTTGAGCTGTTCAGCGATGTCTTCCTGCGTAATCCGTGAACCGGGGGCCAGGGAACCGTCGCTGATGGCATCGAGCAGGATGCGATAGACCTCGTCAACATAGTGGGGACGGGCCTGCAACTTACCGGAAAGCTTGGCATGCATGAGGTCT
>SMEP01000479.1_pt1 | contig 13630 bp, 13 predicted proteins | sample 2456231 | NCBI WGS metagenome assembly SMEP01 (sample SAMN10132595, study PRJNA489261) | soil metagenome | isolation source: day1 control-silty clay loam soil ammended with raw manure from dairy cow... | place: USA | collected 2015-05-15
CCTTGCGGTAAGCCCTGACGGTATCGGGCGTGGCCGCTACCCTCTTTTCCCCGGTCCCCCTGGGGCTTAATACACCTAGTCGCATCTTCAATCTCCAGTTAATTAACTAACTTCTACGATCTCTGACGACATGCATTACCCGAATGTGGGTGGGTCTATCAACAAAACAAGGCGCCACACCTTAACTGACGGACTAGCCAGTGGCACCGATCGGATCTAACCCAACAACCACTCCGGCCCGGTGTGTGCATCATCACAACACCGGAACACCATCTACAAATTCGGATGCGCAAATACAGGCGTGTAACACACCTGATTAAACCAGATAGACAGTACCCTTTTGTACCCCTCTCCCATTCCTGCACTCTGCAAGAATCTGTCATTCTTTTTTGAACCCACTGTAGGGGCCTTTATTTGACACAAGAAAACCCGATCCGCACTAGACCGCTTTAGACGAAAAAGCAAGACACATTACTACCACCTGATTATCGCAATATGATGCCTGTCTCATAGAATTTTTTTGGGTGCTAAGGAGGCAAGACCGGCCAGCCAAGCCTTTGCGTCGAACTTAGACGCCTGATATTTAAAACTACAAGCATTGGCCTGCTGCTAAGATAGCAACTTCTTATAAAACTTGTCATTAACTTGTAATTATTGTTTGTGCCTACGCCACAGCGACGTTTGCGTCGTTCGCAGCACCAGAGCCACTTCTTTTTTAAGCCTAGGCAACCGCCCCTTGATGCGCGGTTTACCTGCACTATTCAGTCCCAGGCTGATCTATCTCCATGGCAGAAATCCACATCGATCACGTAGTTAAACGCTACGGCAGCAATACCATCATCAATGAACTGAGCCTGCAAATCCGGCATGGCGAGTTCTTCACCTTATTAGGGCCCAGCGGCTGTGGCAAAACGACATTGCTACGCATGATTGCTGGCTTCATCATCCCCGATGAAGGCCGCCTGTTTCTGGACAAAGAGGACATCACCTACCTACCTGCGCACAAGCGTGAAACGGGCATGGTGTTCCAGGACTACGCCCTGTTCCCTGATAAAACTGTGTTTGACAATGTGGCTTACGGCTTGCGGGTACGCAAAGTCAGTAGCGGCGAAATCAAGAAGAAAGTCAGCTACATCCTGGAACGGGTTGAGCTGGGCGGCATGGCCGAGCGCTATCCCGCCGAGCTGTCCGGTGGACAACGCCAGCGTGTGGCCCTGGCCCGCGCTTTGGTGATCGAACCACGCGTTCTGCTGATGGATGAACCGCTCTCCAACCTGGATGCCAAGCTGCGTATTCAAATGCGCCAAGTCATTCGCGAGCTGCAACAAGAGTCCAATATCACCGCTATTTTCGTGACGCATGACCAGGAAGAAGCCCTGTCCATGTCGGACCGTATTGCTTTGCTGCGTCAAGGCCGTATCGACCAGCTCGATACCCCCGAAGCCATGTACGCCACCCCACGTACTGCTTATGCGGCTGACTTTATCGGTGCTGCCAACCTAATCGACACATTGGGCGTGCATGTAGAAGCCGATCACACCACCGTCAGCATTGCAGGCGGACATATTATGGTGAACAACCCGCCCCCAAGCGGGCAGGTCTTGCTGGCCGCGCGCCCTGAAAATATCACCCTGCATACCCAGGCCCAAGCTGGAAGCATTTCGGCCCAAGTAGTGGCCCGCCAATATCTGGGTACTAAAACGGCTTACAGTCTGAAGCTGAGCGATGGCAAACACATTATTGCCGACGTTGCCGCCGCCTTGGACCCGCAGTTGTCTGCCGGCAGCTCGGTCAACCTGAGTTTTAGTCCTGAATGTCGTCTGGTCGAGGCGTAAGACCCATGGCTATTGCTGCAAGACCCCTGGCCCTTCGCTCCCCCTGGTTTCTGCCCGCCCTGATTTGTCTGGCAGTGCTGTTCTTTTGGGTTGTCTGGCCACTCGCCTCCCTGTTCTATCAAAGCATCATCGACCCTGCCACTGGCCTGCCCAGCCTGCACGGCTTTGAGACTTTCTTTAGCGACCCGCGTTACGTTGAAGCTTTCTTCAACACCATCAAGCTGGGGCTGATCTCCACCATTGGCACGCTGCTTTTGGGCGCTCCACTAGCCTATGTAGTGGCCCGCTACGATTTCCCCGGTAAAGCCATTGTGGCCATCCTGCCCCTGACCACTATCGTGCTGCCAGACATCATCGTCTCGCAGGCCTGGCTGATGTTGCTGGGCAATAACGGCGTGGTGCGTCTGGCCCTGGAAAGCATTGGTATTGATCTGCCCAGCTTTTACGGCTGGTTTGGCATGTCCTATGTGCTGATCCTGAACGATTACACCTATGTGTATATCGGCATGCTGGCTGCCCTGAAAGCCATTGACGGCACACTGGAAGAAGCCGCTGTGAACCTGGGTGCCAGCACCTTCAAACGGGCGATGAGCGTTACCTTTCCAGTGCTGATGCCTGCCCTGCTGGTCAATGCCATGATTGTGTTCACGCTGGCCGTGGACAACTTTTCCATACCCATGATTTTGGGCGGCCAGGTCGATGTACTGTCTTCGCTGACCTACACCACCTTCCTGTCCGAGATGAGTGGCAACCCCACCATGCAAGGTGTGCTGGCGGTGGTCTCCGTGATTTTGGTCGGTGCGGTGCTGTTCATTCAGAAGCGGGTGCTGGAACGCAAGACCTTCCAGATGCAGCAAGGCCGTGCGCCGCGGCCCATCCGCGCACAAGGGCTGGGCGGCATTTTGCTGACTATCGGTGCTGTGCTGTTTGTGACCTTCTCGCTGATCCCGGCCTTTATTGTGCTGATTGGTGCCTTCACCAAAGCCAGCGGCCCGGTCATGCAATACGGCACCTTCACCCTGGACAATATGGAACGTGCCCTGCGCTACGCGCCTGAGCCCATTCTGAACTCCTTGATGCTGGCCAGTGTGGCCACGATTGCAGGCACCTGCTTTGCGACAGTATGTAGTTACCTGATCGTGAAAAAACGCCTGTTCGTGGTGACGGCCCTGGACTATATGGTGATGCTGCCCCTGGCCATTTCCGGCACCGTGCTGGGTATTGCCCTGATCCAGACCTACAACAGCGGCATGCTGGTACTAACGGGAACCTGGGTCATCATGGCCGGCGCCTACTTTGTGCGTAAGGTGCCCTTCTCTATACGTTCGGCCTCGGCCTCGCTCTATAACATTCCCGACTCTATCGAAGAGGCCTCCATCAACCTGGGGGTCAGTCCTTTCCAGAGTTTCTTCAAAGTGGTATTACCCTTGATGAAGCCCGCTATTTTGGGCGCTGCCATCTTGATGTGGGTGACGTCGCTGGCCGAAATTTCCGCCACTATCGTGCTGTATTACGGTGGTATGGAAACCATGCCTATCCAGATGTTCCGTCAGATCGATGCCGGCTTTTTAGCCCGCGCTTCGGCCTACGGAGTTATTTTGATGGTCGTGATTCTGTTGCCGATTTATCTGGCTATTCGTTTTCTCAAGCTGGATCTGTTTTCCAGCCGCTAATCTAAAAAGGCTCATTATGCTGACTACACGTTTTCTGAAAACTGGTCTGGCACTCTCCCTTAGTGCCGGCGCTCTGTCTCTGTCCAGCGCCGCTCTGGCCGCCAATGCCGTGATGTACACCCCTAACAATGTACAAACCATTGATACGGCTTTAGAGATCGCCCGCAAGTCGGCTTCCGATCTGTCCATTCAACAAGTGACCTCGGGCGCTGGTGCCTTGATGAAGCGTATCGAAGCCGAAGCTCAGAACCCGCTGGGTGATGTGGTCTGGGGTGCAGCTTACGGCACCATGGCTGCTTTCCAGCAGAACTTTGAAGCCTACGAATCGCCCGAGAACAAAGCGATTCCCAAAGCGTTCCACGGCAAAGACAGCCTGTGGACCAGCTCCAATGCCCACGTCATGGTCATCATGGCCAACGAGCGCCAACTGAAAGGTCAGACGGCTCCCAAGAAGTGGTCCGACCTGTTCGATCCGCAGTGGAAAGGCAAGGTCATTATTGGTGATCCTGCCTCCTCGGGCAGTGCTTACGACCAGGTTTACGGTATCTATCAACTGTACGGGGCTGAAGGCCTGCAGAAATTGGCGGCCAACGTGATCGTGTCCAAGAGCTCGGGCCAGGTCTACAAAAGCGTGGCCAATGGTGAGTACCCACTGGGCGTCACCATGGAATACGCGGCTTACGCCTACGTAGCCGGCGGTCAGAAAGGGATCGAACTGATCTACCCTGAAGACGGCACGTTCATTGCGCCCGAAGGCGTGGCTGTGATCAAAAACCCCAAGAACGGTCAGGAAGCCGCCCGCAAGCTGGTGGATGTTCTGCTGTCCAAGGAAGTTCAGGAAGCCGAGCTGGTAGAAAACTTCCGCCGCCCGACTCGCAGCGACATCAATGTGGCCGAGCTGACCAAGTTGCCTAACCTGGATCAGATCAACGTTGCCAACATCGATCCGCTGAAAGCTGCTGCAGAGTACGAAACCGTGATCGCCGCCTGGAAACAAGCCTTGGCGACGGTTGGCAAGTAAGCGAGCAACGCTCAGCGCCGAACAGCGACGCATGGTGGGCCTGGCCCACCTGCTGGCTGATCGGGGCTAAATAGAAGCACAAAAAACCCTTGGCATAGAAACGTAGCTCCAAACCAAAGGTTTTTTTTAGCACTATGAGAACAGCTACGGACTCAGCAAGATCTGCTCTCGCCTTCTCAGAGAGATTCAATATGGGGCACGGGTTCATCCAAAGCCAGCCATCGAGAGAGTGCACCAGATACACGCTCTCCTATCGCATCCAAGCGGCCATCCATTAGATCGCAGCGAATTACATAATTCAAAAAGCCTTGTCCCTCGATGTTCACGGACAGTGGCAGCACCTCCACACCCTGCCCTTCTATAAGATCCAGCACACGCCTGAAGTTCGGGCGCGAAGTATGCCAATAGACTGCGCCATGTTTTTTCAAATCACGGCATACATCCGCAATGTTCACCTGATCACGATGAAAGCAAATCTCCATGCAAGCCTCCACTCTGCTTAATCCACTGGATAGATTTGATCCTCACGCAGGCGCGGTCGATCTGCTTCAACTTCGGTCAAGGGCTCGACGCGCTGCATGGTTGCCAGTGAACGCTGTGCCAAGCGCTGATACATGCGTGTGCCGAAGAATTTGCCATCAATGGCTTTCTGATCCAGCTCTTTGACCACCGTGGCCGGAGAACCTGCCACCAGACTGCGCGGTGGCACTTGCATGCCTTTTTTCACAAAAGCCATGGCACCAATAATGCTGTCTGCACCGATGTCCGCCGCATCCATCACCACCGCGTTCATCCCCACCAGCACGTTGCGACCAATTACGCAGCCATGCAAAACAGCCCCATGCCCGACGTGCCCATCTTCATGCACGATCGTGTCCTGATAAGGCGTACCGTGGATGACACAGGTATCTTGGATATTGGAGCCAGCCTTCATGATGATGCGGCCAAAATCGCCACGCAAACTGGCCAGGGGGCCGATGTACACGCCCTCGCCAATAATGACGTCACCAATCAGTACAGCGGTAGGATGGACATAGGCCGTGGGATGAACTACCGGCACTACACCATCAATAGAATAAATATTTTGCATACCTGCCTCGTACAAAGCCTGCACCCAGCCGACCAAACGCCCGGCCAAAAATACGATCATAGCTGCTACAGACCGATATAATGCGCCGTCCCCTTTCTTTTTGCATCCTATGAGCATGTTGTATTACTGGCTGGCCTTTGCCTTGGGCATGGTGTTCTACAGCGCCTACCTGTCCCAGTCCTTTTTGCTGTCGCAGGGCATGATCTATATGAAGGAAAAAGATCAGTCGCCTCCGTTACTCTGGCTGTTCACCCGGCTGATCAGCTTTATCGTGCGCGCTATTCCTGGCTTGCTGATGCGACCTGTGCCCCTGATTCTATGGGTCGTCGGCATGGGCCTGACGGTGCAATATAGTTTTGCCATATAAAAAACCCGCTGTATGAAACAGGTCTGTAAACCAGACTATTCATACAACGGGCAGTAGACCCTGCACTAACAGCGAGTCTTGTCAGGCAATCGCCTTACCATCGTTCACGGCAAGCAGACCTTTGATCAAACGATACAGAATCCAGACGCCGACAATCACGATGGTCACAAAACCGATCAGAATTGTCATCAGGAGAAAGGACAGGCCAACCCCGATCAACCCCCACCAGAAGGTGCGGATTTGCCAGTCAAAGTGAGACTCCAGATAGGTCCCCTTTACTTCATCGCGTTTGACGTAGTTGATGATGATGGCCACCAAAGCGGTAATGCCACCGAACAGGGACAGGATGTACAGCCCGTAAGTGATCAGAGTCAGGTTGCGCAGGTTAACCAGCTGATTTGTACCCCCGCCTTGTGGAACAGGGTTCAGATCGTCATTCATCCGTATTACTCCTTGGAAAAACAAACGGTAGCGTTACGTGTGCCATAACGCTACCGAAAAAAATATGCTCAGGTCAGAGACTGCAAAAGAATTAACGCAGTCCGATAAATGGCATGGTCGAACCAGGAATCAAGCTTTCTGGCAGCTTGCCGTCCCATTTCTCCACGGCATTCAAATTGACCAAATTGGTATTTTGGGCCAATGCCTGTGCCTTGGCGGAAATAGCCTTGGCTTCGGCTTCACCACGCAGACGAATACCGTCGGCTTCAGCCATGTAACGTTCGCGCTGGGCGCGGGCTTCGGCTTCAGCCTGAACCACCTGGATTTCAGCCTGAATGGAAGCCGTTTCTTTTTGCTGGCGGGTGGTTTCAATTTGAACCTGGGCCAACATACGGTTTTCAATCGATTGCTCGTAAGCTTTAGAGAACGACACCTCTTCAACCTGCACACCCATCATTTGCAACGGGGCAGATTCCAGGGTCACTCGCATGGCTTCGTTAATATCGGCACCCAGTTTTTCACGATTCTGAATGGACTGAGCCGCCGTATATTTACCAAACACGTTCTTGATAACGTCCAAAGCCTTACGTTCCAGCAAACGGACCTCCAGCGCTTCCAGTGAACCATATTCGGAATACAACTGGGCTACATCGGTTTCAGGAACGCGGTAGGTCACCGAAGCCACCATGGAGGCGGACTGCTGGTCGAAACTATACGCTTCGAGCTGCATGCGAACCGTGTGATCTCGTACCGAAATTTTGCGCACCGTATCAAAGAACGGTACTTTAAAGTCCAGACCCGGTTCAGCCACCCGGACCAATTTACCGTTACGCAGCACGACGCCACGCTCGCCCTGGTCTACCTGCAAAAATGAGCCCATCGAGGCTACGATCAGGATCAGGAAAATAATTACGGCACCACCCAAGAACGCGAGCCCCTTGGAAAAACCCGCGCTACCTTCTCGCTTGGTTCCTGTGGTCAGTTTGGTAATTGTGTTTTTATCAATGCTCATCACGGCTTCCTTTACGTGGCTGTTGCGTCCCGTCTTTCCGTTGACGACGCTCAACCATCAGTTGCCGTATGCCTTTGGCAATCAAGTAGGCCAATACTGCAGCCCCCAACAAAATCAAGATGATACGCATGACGCTTCACATCGCAAATGGACAAAATTGCTGGTAACAAATAATAAACCGGCACCATTGCAGCGCCTGATACCACTGAAGGTCTTCTTTGCCGCTATTCCAAGGTCGCTAAAGCCGCATCCAGGTCGCTTAAATGCGCTTGTACCGGAGGCACATCGCTACGGGTCGCAATCAAGCGCAAGATATGCGTTTTGCTCTCTTGAAAAGTACGCAACAATTGTTCGAGCTCAGCGGTGGAATATTGACGCGTGTTATCGCGTAATGCCACCTCCAACGCATCCAGCTGCTCGTAGACCATATCCAGATCTTCCCGCTCTTGTATGTAGAGCCGGGTGAGCCAGATATGCTGGCCCAGGACATTCCATTGATCCAGCCCCGCAAAGCCATATTTCTGAGTCAAATTGTTCAGTTGGCGATACAGCGCCGAGCCACGTTCGACTTGGGCCAATTCCAGCAAGGGCGGCAGGCCATCAGCCAAGGCTCCATCCCAAACAGGTTCGCTGCGCTCCACGGTTTGCAGAACAGGCACGATCTCGCGCAGGCTTTGTACGTAACGAGTCACGACTTGCTCATCCAATGCCAGCTCAGACGAAGACGCCAAAAAAGGCAAGCCCATCAAGGCCATGCCGCAGATACAGAGGACTCGTTTAATCATCGCTCGCCCTAAAAAACAAGACTACCGTCTTGAACGACGCAAAACACACGCTTCGATTGTAAGCACTAGGCACGCCAGATTTCTTGGGCTGTGCCAAAAACAACACAGCCTTTTCAATCCTCAACAGTCTTGAGCTGAAAAGCCTTGCGCTACAAAAAATGAGTGCGGTTAAAACCTGCCTGAGTCGCTTGGCAGGAAGCTCAAACCCAGCTGAGATTAACGGCTAATAAAGTAACAATTATTTATTTTGTTCTTGTACTTGGAGCTGCACAGCTCCTATCTTGATGTCACTCTGTGCTAATTTATTTTTCAAATAAACAGGATACTGATCATGACCGCTAAGCGGTGAACGCTATTCACAATGCGATAGGCAATAAAAAAGCCCTTGAAAGACAAGGGCTTAATTATTTCTAGCTGGCGGAGACGGAGGGATTCGAACCCTCGATACGGGTATAAGCCGTATGCTCCCTTAGCAGGGGAGTACCTTCAACCTCTCGGCCACGTCTCCAGCTCTAGGAAAGAAACTACTATAGCATTTATAAAAAACCAATGCAAATAGCTAACGGGATTATTTTTCCTGATCCAGCTCGAAAGTCTTGTGCAGGGCGCGTACAGCCAATTCCATGTACTTGTCCGCAATAATGACCGAGGTCTTGATCTCGCTGGTGCTGATCATCTGGATGTTGATGCCCTCTTCGGACAAGGCACGGAACATAGAGCTGGCAATACCAGCGTGGTTACGCATGCCAATACCAACGATGGACACTTTACACACGGCTTCGTCAAAGACGATTTCGCCAGCGCCAACAGCCGGGCCCACCTGGTTCATCAACAATTCCTTGGTACGCAGCGCATCGTTGCGGCTGACGGTGAAGGAAAAGTCTGTGGTGCCTTGAACCGACAGGTTCTGCAAAATCATGTCGACTTCGATATTGGCCGCTGCGATGGGGCCCAGAATGGAATACGCCACACCGGGGGTGTCAGGTACGGCACGCAGGGTGAATTTGGCTTCATCACGGCTGAAGGCGATGCCAGAGACAACGGCAGCTTCCATTTTTTGATCTTCCTCGAAAGTAATCAGCGTGCCCGAAGACATTTCTTCTTCGAGCGGAATCATGGGATCGGTCATGGAGGACAAGACACGGACAGGAACCCGGTACTTGCCTGCAAATTCTACGGACCGGCTTTGAAGAACCTTGGAGCCCAAAGAGGCCATTTCCAGCATTTCTTCAAAGGACAGCACTTTCATGCGGCGCGCTTCTGGCACCACACGCGGGTCGGTGGTGTAGACACCATCCACATCGGTGTAGATCAGGCATTCGTTGGCCTTCATGGCCGCTGCGACAGCCACCGCGGAGGTGTCCGAGCCGCCACGACCCAGGGTCGTGATATTACCTTCTTCATCCACACCTTGGAAACCGGTCACAACGACCACACGGCCTGCGTCCAGATCCTGGCGAATACGGGTGTCATCAATAGAACGAATGCGGGCACGGGTGTAGGCATTGTCGGTCTGCACAGGAACTTGCCAACCGGCATAGCTGCGGGCGGGAACGCCTTGGGCAGCCAGGGCCATCGCCAACAAGGCGCTGCTGGCCTGCTCACCAGTGGCAGCCAACATATCCAGCTCGCGCGGATCAGGTTGAATGCTCAGTTCTTTTGCCAGGCCTAACAAACGGTTGGTTTCGCCGGACATGGCCGAAGGAACAACCACCACTTGGTGCCCGGCGGCATGCCATTTGGCAACCCGACGCGCCACATTCTGGATGCGCTCGATCGAGCCCATCGACGTGCCGCCATATTTATGTACGATCAGGGACATCTTTTACTCTGCATCAAAGGGCTAAGGTCTGGGATAGACACAAAACCCAACTATTCTAACGACTTTCTGCGCCCCAAACGCAGGCTCAAACCTATGCCAGCGCAAAAAACACATACTTTGTCGACTCAACACCATGGCCCACGCTCCTGCCACAGGCCACCCCAAACTACTCACTTGCTTGATCGGCTTTGAAACTGTCTCTCTGACGGCTCGAATCTACAGGCTCAATCTGGACCCGACCACGCACGCAGCGGATCAGATGTGGTCCATGCTTCCAGATCAAATTTCTGTCGTGCCCTTGGGCATGCACGCCGCGCAGCTGGCGCAAAAGCTCTGCCAGACGTGCCTGCGTCGGTAAGCCGGCATCCTGCTTTTGCAGCCAATAACGGAGCACCATGCTTTGACGGGCCGGTTCCAGCTGACGCCAAGCGCTCAGGCTAAAACTACGCCCTGTCTCATCCGACTCCAGCGTCTGCCAATCCTGGCTGGCCACACTGTCCAATACGTCCTGCATTTCCCGACTTAACTGGGCCTGACGTTGCAGGCGACTTTGCCAGCCCGGCCAGCGAGCATCCAGCACAGGCGTGAGCAAGTCGCGCACAGCGCCACGAGTGTAATCAGGATTGATATTGGTGGGGTCTTGTACCGCGTGCCAGGCCGTGGCTGCCGCAAAGTCATCACTGGCTTGAAGAATACGAGCCCGGGGCTGATCCAGCCAGGGTCGCCAATAATTGAGTTGGTCGCGCTGCATATGGGGTGCCATCGCACCCAGGCCAGTTGTGCCCGTGCCGCGCAGCAAACGCATCAAGACTGTTTCTGCCTGATCATCCTGGTGATGAGCCAGCAGCACATGCTGCAAACCGACAAACTGCGCCAGTTGGGCCAGACCTTGATAGCGGGCATCACGCGCAGCCGATTCCATGCCATCGGCACGTAAACTGCGTGCCTGGACCTGTATCCGCAAGCTATGACAGGGCCGCTGCAAACGAGCCGCCAGATCATGCACGTGCTGTTGCCATTCATCGGCAGCCGCCTGCAGACCGTGATGAATATGAAAAAAATGAAGTGTGACTTGGCGGCGGCTGGCCCAGATATGGGCATGTACCGCCAGCATCGCCGAGTCCGCACCCCCACTTAAGGCAATAGCGACGCTATCGCCGCTTTTAACACTTAGGTGATGGTTAAGCGCCTCCAGCAGCGGGGGTGAGGGGCTAAAGCCCCCCAACTGACTGGAAGGCAGAGGATCAGGCACGAACTTCCTGGTAGCGACCGTGGGCCAAAAGGCGGTCCATACGCTGCGCCAGCAGTTGCTCGGTGCTCAGGCCGGCGACTTGACGCAAAGCGTCAGCCAGTGCACGGCCCAACTGACGCGCCATCATGGTGGGGTCGCGATGCGCGCCACCGATGGGTTCATTGATAACGCGATCAACCAGACCCAGCTCGATCAGACGTGGGGCAGTAATAGCCAGCGCTTCTGCCGCTACTGGCGCTTTATCTGCGCTGCGCCACAGGATCGAGGCACAACCTTCCGGCGAAATCACGGCGTAGGTGGAGTATTGCAACATGGAGACCACGTCGCCCACGGCAATCGCCAGTGCACCGCCCGAACCGCCTTCACCAATAATGGTGGAGATGATAGGCACACGCAGCTTGGCCATGGCAAACAGGTTGTGGCCAATGGCTTCGGACTGGCCGCGCTCTTCAGCGCCAATGCCTGGGTAGGCTCCGGGGGTGTCCACAAAGGTAAAGACGGGGATACCGAACTTTTCGGCCAGGCGCATCAGGCGCAAGGCTTTGCGATAGCCTTCGGGACGTGGCATCCCGAAGTTGCGGCGAGCGCGCTCTTTGGTATCACGGCCTTTTTGGTGGCCAATGATCATGCAGGGCGTGCCGTTGAAACGGGCCAGACCACCCACAATCGCCAGGTCGTCCGCATACATGCGATCGCCATGCAGCTCGTGGAAGTCCGAGAAAATCTGATTTACATAGTCCATTGTGTACGGACGTTGTGGATGACGAGCAACCAGGGCCGTTTGCCAAGGAGTCAGCTTGGCATAAATATTTTTGGCCAGAGTCTGACTTTTTTGCTGCAGACGGCTGAGTTCCTCTGAAATATCCACAGCGGAATCAGATTGCACATAGCGGAGCTCTTCGATTTTGCCTTCGAGCTCGGCCAAAGGCTGCTCAAATTCCAGGAATGTATTTCGCATGTTGGTTCTTAAGGGTTTAGGCCTAATTTAATATCGTACCGCAACTGTGTTCAGACTGCGCCACAGATGCCAGGTAGCCACCGTGCACCACGGTGCCCACGCCTGAGCAACTTCCCGCGCCTCGAACCGGGATACCGGCTCACCGCTGAAATAGTGCTGAGAGATTGCCTTGAGCAGGCCCGCATCATCCAAAGGGAGAACATCGGGTCTGTGCAAGTTGAAAATCAGAAACATATCTGCCGTCCAGCGACCGACGCCACGAATGGCGCACAGGTCAGCAATAACAGCTTCGTCAGACAGGGACTGCCATGCCTGGGGGTCGATTTTACGGGCATCAAAGTGCGCCGCCAAATCAACTATATATTCGGCCTTGCGTTTAGGCAGGCCCAGGCCATTCAAGGCCTCGTAACCCAGCTCTAAAATAAGCTCGGGCGACAAGGCTTGCCCGCACCCCTCCAGCAGCTTGTTCCAGAGCAGATCTGCGGTACGCGAAGCCAATTGTTGGCCCACGATGGAACGCACCAAGGTGGTGAAGGCGGGTGACTGGTGCTGTAACCAATAGTCGCCGTGCCGGGGAATCAGTTTACGCAGGATACGATCGCGCTTCATCAGCTGGGCGCACGCGTCGTCCCAGTAATCAGGCTTGCCCACCAAACGTACTTGAGGGCCGGATTGAACGCCGCTTAGCCCCTGCGCCATTGTGTCGCTCCACCTGGCCGATCTTCCAGCTCAACGCCCTGCTCTTTAAGCTGCACACGGATGGCGTCGGCGCGTGCGAAGTCGCGGTTCTGTTTGGCCTGACCGCGTTCCGCCAGAAGTTCGTCAATTTGAGCGTCGCTCAAGGAGTCAGCCCCAGCAACGCTGGCAGCCTGACCGAAGCGGGTGCTGGCACGCCAGTAGACAGCGGGGTCCACTTGCAAGAGTCCGATGACCCCACCCAGGGCACGCATCAAACCGGCCGCTTGAGCGTCTTTGTCACGGTTGGCTTGGCCAGCCAGCTCAAACAAAACAGCAACGGCGCCAGCGGTATTGAAATCGTCGTCCATAGCCTGGGAAAATGCCAGAGCGGGGCCTTGAGTCCAGTCGATCTGAACGTCGGCAGCAGGAACATTCTGCAAGCTCTGGTACAGACGATCCAGCGCCTGCTGTGCATCACGCAGATTGTCAGGTGCGTAATTCTGCAAACTGCGGTAATGATTGCGCACAATAAAGAAACGCAGCATTTCGGCTTCACGCGGATTGGCGGTATAGCTGCTTTCTTCGTCGACCAAACCATCGGGCGCGACGGTATCGCGGATGCGACGGAAATTACCCAGGGACTTGGACATTTTTTCCGAGTCCACCATCAGGGGGCCGCAGTGCATCCAGACATTG
>SMEP01000186.1_pt1 | contig 13554 bp, 13 predicted proteins | sample 2456231 | NCBI WGS metagenome assembly SMEP01 (sample SAMN10132595, study PRJNA489261) | soil metagenome | isolation source: day1 control-silty clay loam soil ammended with raw manure from dairy cow... | place: USA | collected 2015-05-15
GTTTTGTCGCCCGCTTGTTCGACAATCGTCTGTAGTGTTTGATCTACTCCGACTGCTAGCGTCTTTTCATCCCCACATACATAGACAACAGCGCCTTCTTGTAACCAGTTATAAAGTTCATGCGCATTTTCCTGTAATCGGTGCTGTACATAAACCTTTTGCTCTGTATCGCGAGAAAATGCAACAGACAGCTCTGTTAATGTCCCGTCTTGTAACCATTGCTTCCACTCGGTTTGATAAAGGAAATCGGTCATGAAATGCTGATCTCCAAAAAATAGCCAAGTCTTGCCTGTATCGCCTCGTTCTGCACGCTCCTCTACAAATGAGCGGAATGGTGCAATGCCTGTACCTGCGCCAATCATAATAATCGGCGTCGTTGGATCTTGTGGTAATTTAAAGTTCGGGTTTTTATGTACGTATACTGGGACACGCGCACCTTCTTCAAGACGTGCTGCTACTTGATTCGAACATACACCGCCACGCTCGCGACCATCTATTTCGTAGCTCACTTTGCCAATCGTTAAATGAACTTCCTCTTCATTTGCTAACTGACTGCTTGCAATCGAATAAAGACGTGCTGGAATTTTACGTAATAGCTCTACAAATTGCTGACTTGACCATGTAAACGGTCCGAATTTTTGTGCAACGTCAACAAGATCTCGCCCATAACTAAATTCTTTCCATGCCTCGTCACTGGCGATTAACGTCGCAAGTGCCTCATTTGCTGTATAGGTAGCAATTTTTTTAAGTAATGGCTTCGATAGCACCGTAATTTCTAACTTACTTAAAAGTGCTTCTTTTAAAGCGAGACGCTCTTCTTGTACAAGCACTTCCTCATTGCCATCAAACGCTAGTGCCTCTAGCAGCTGGTCCACTAGCTCCGGTGCATTTTGCGGTAAAATCCCAAGACTATCTCCTGGCTCATACGTAAGTCCAGAGCCTTCTAGTGACAATTCAAGATGGCGTGTTTCTTTATTTGAACCGCGACCATTTAAATTGATATTCGCCAATACTTCCGCATAAAAAGGATTTTTCTTTGAATAGCTCGACTCTACTTGAGCTGTTTGTACCTCTTGTTGAACAGGCTGTGCAGCTGAACCCGTTAAAGCACTAAGTGTAGTTGTCACATCTTCTAGCCATTTTTCTGCTTGCTTGTCATCATCTAAATCGCAATCCACGCGTGGTACAATGCGCTGTGCCCCTAATTTTTCAAGCTGTTCATCAAAATCAATTCCTGTTTTACAGAAAAATTCATACGAGGAATCACCCAGAGCTAACACGGAAAACTTTACTTGTTCAAGCTTCGGTGCGCGCTTACTATATAAAAATTCATGTAGCTGAATCGCGTTATCTGGTGGCTCACCCTCACCATGCGTGCTCGTCACAATAAACAGGTTTGTCAATTTTTTAAGTGCATTTGTTTTAAATGCCGACATCGCTGAAATCGTTACATCCACATCACTTGCTCGTAATTTTGCTGCAAGCTTTTCAGCAAGGCCCTGTGCATTTCCTGTTTGCGAGCCAAATAAAATCGTCGCAGCTTGTGGCTCCGTTTTTGTAGCAAGTTGTACGCTTTCTGTCCCTTCGCTTTGTGGTACTGCCAGGGCCTGCGTAGCGCTAAAATAGCCTGTTAACCAAATTTTTTGATAGTCTGTTATTGTTGAAAGTAATTCATTTACTAATTTGATTTGATCCTCATGAAAAGGACTGTTTCCTACATGTAAAGCCAACTTTTCCACCTCACCAATTTATTTCAAACGAATTTTTTCGTTTTTCTCAATTTGAATGACAATCCCGTCTTGAATGACGAGTGTAACCGTCCCATATTTCAACGTTTCTATAGATGCCTTTATATTTTCTAGCACCTCATCAATATTGCTGTCTTTTTTCGACATGATGCTCCCCCCTTATTACCTCATGTACGCGTTCAATTAAAACTTGCTCAACATTGTCGTCATAGCCTAGACTGTCACACAAAATAACACGTGAAGCATCTAGTACTTGGATTTTTTTTTGAATGCCATTTCGTAATAAACCCGAAAACAATAGATACGGCACGATAAACAGCTGCTTCAACGGTCGCTGCTGCAATTGTGCTACTACCTCCTCAAAAGAGGGCGTTGCTCCGTATAAAAAACACGTGCTCACACGGTGAAAGCTGTACGTTTGTTCAAGTTGCTGCGCGATCACTTCCATGTCACGCGCAACATCCGGATCACTACTCCCGCGTCCAACTAATAACACCTCTGCATCTGGTACAAGCTCTAGCTGCTGTTCCAAAATACGCTTATATAGCGTCTCAATCAGCTTTGGATGAATACCAAATGGTTGCGCTAATGTTAAAGTTATCTGCGGATATTGCTCATTTGCCTGCGCAAGAAGCTTCGGTATATCCTCTTTGGCGTGTTGGGCAGCTAATAACAAAATTGGAACAACCGCAATCTTTGTCGCTCCCCGTTTCACGCATTGTTCAATGCCTTGTAAAATATCCGGTTGTGCTAATTCTAAAAAAGCTAGTTCTTGAATTTTAATTGAGATGTGCGGCTTCACACGCTCTATAAAATTGCGTGCCTCCTCGATTCCTTGCTGTACCCTTGTGCCATGCGCAACATATAAAACCGCCTGCATATCTTCACCTACCTATACAATGTGTTCCTTTAACAACGCTTGTGGCTGCATCTGTTCGAACCATTGAATCTTTTCTCGAATTGATACAACTTCACCAACAATAATCATGCTCGGATTTTTGATTTTTTGTTCCTCAACAATCGCAACAATTGTCTCCAATGTACCGACAACTGTTTTTTGCTCCGTATACGTCCCCATATGCACAACGGCAACCGGTGTCGTACCGTTACGACCATTCGTCAAAAGCTGCGAGCAAATATAAGGTAAATTGCCAACACCCATATAAATAGCTAATGTATCGATTCCTTTCGCCAAGCTTTCCCATTTAATCGAATCATCCTTGCCCTCACGCATATGACCCGTCACGATTGCAAAACTTGAGCTTAAATCTCGATGCGTCACGGGAATTCCTGCATAAGCAGCAGCTGCGATACCGGATGTGACACCTGGTACAATCTCATATGGAATGGCGTGATCTGCCAGCACCTCTGCCTCCTCTGCGCCACGACCAAATACGAAAGGATCGCCTCCCTTTAATCGCGTCACAGTCAAACCTTGCTGTGCATACTGTACAAGCGAATAATTAATATGCTCTTGAATCATTGCATGACGATTTGGCATTTTGCCGCAAAAAATTAACTTTGCATTTGGCTTTGCATAGCTAAGTAATTCTTGATTAATCAAACGGTCGTATAAAATAACGTCCGCTTCCTTAATGCAACGAAGACCTTTTAATGTAATTAACTCCACGTCTCCCGGTCCAGCACCCACAATATAAACTTTCCCCACTAAAATACTCTCCTTTAACGCAATAAAAGTCCGTTTAAATGATTCCGTCGACTCTTTATCCCTTGATATTTCTAGCTTTTGCATTAATTCTAAGCAAATAACTAGGTTTACTATATTTTCTGTTGTAACTACTTTACTAAATATTCTAACATTAGTAAAATAGAAATAAATAATCAGTTCCATTATGAAAAATAATCGTTAGTGAGGTGAAACGAAATGAACCTGGAAGAACTACATACTTTTATTAAACTTTGTGAAGTAAAAAACTTTACCAAAACAGCAGAACTACTAACAATGTCGCAGCCAACAGTCAGTTTGCATATAAAAAATCTTGAACAACAATTTCAATCGCAATTAATCCAACGCTCTACAAAGCAAATTAGTATTACACCTACTGGAGAAATTTTATTAGATCAAGCAAAGCAAATTATTCAGTTATATGAACAAACGAAGCAACAAATCCTTGAGCATCACCACACAATTCAAGGTGAATTAACGATTGGCGCAAGCTTTACAATTGGCGAATACATTTTGCCCACACTGCTGATTGAATTAAAATCGCTGCATCCTAATTTAAGCTTACAAATTTCGATTGGCAACACCGAGGAAATTGTTGCGGCCGTGAAGAAATTCCAAGTAGATATTGGACTAATCGAAGGGGCAACAAACGAAAAGTCACTCATCATTCACCCTTTTATGAAGGACGAGTTAGTCGTCATCGCATCAAAAGAGCACCCACTTGCAAAGAAGCAACAGCTTCGCATGTCAGACCTGCAAAATGAAGATTGGGTTTCAAGAGAAATCGGCTCTGGCACACGAGCGAATTTAAACCATTTCCTACACGCCAATGGGTTAAAAGTAAAATCAATGTTGACGATCAGTAGTAATCAAGGAATTAAACAATCCGTTATGAATGGGCTCGGCATTTCTTTGCTCTCAAAACATGTTGTAGAAAGAGATCATACCAATGGCGATATCGCGATTCTTCAGCTAGACACACCGCCTCTTTTCCGGACATTATCGTATATTTATTCGTCGATTATGCTTAAAAAGGGCAATGTCAAAACCTTTTTGGATATACTGACGAATTAAAAATAAAAGAAAACGAGGCAGAAAAATGATTGAAACAATAAAAATACACGACATTTTAACAATCGCCTTTGAGGCCGGACAGAAAATTTTAGACATCTATCATGCAGAAACATTCGAGGTAGATTTGAAAAGTGATGCGTCGCCTGTAACCATTGCTGACAAAACAGCGCATCACTACATTTATGAACAGCTTGCTGCTAAGTATCCTGACATTCCTATTATTAGTGAGGAGGGGGAAATTCCTGATTTTACGACGCGCCAACAATGGCCCTATACTTGGCTTGTTGATCCGTTAGATGGCACGAAGGAGTTTATTAAAAAGAATGGTGAATTTACGGTGAATATCGGCTTAATTGAAAACGGTTCACCTATTGCTGGTGTCATTTACATACCCGCGCAGGAGACGATGTACTTCGCAAGTAAAGAAATTGGCTCATACAAATTGACCGATTGTACACGGATCCTGGGGCAAGCAACAGAGCAACTATTAGAGACAGCGCAAAAGCTACCGCTACCAAAACAGCATGACGGCATTCGCGTTGTTGTCAGCCGCTCACACTTTTCGTCCGAAACAGAAAGCTATCTAAAGCAGTTAGCACAACAATATTCAAAGGTCGAAACGATTTCCTCTGGTAGCTCAATTAAAATGTGCCTTGTTGCAGAAGGTGCGGCGGATGTTTATCCTCGTCTTAGCTATTCAATGGAATGGGATACAGCAGCGGGCGAGGCCATCGTCAAGTATAGCGGGGCGCATGTTGAGGTATACCCGTCTAAAGCACAGATGCAGTACAATAAACAACAGCTAAAAAATCCTTTCCATGTTGTTCACCGTGCTTAATATGTATAAAGTAAAAGGGTCTGCTCAAATCATTTTGAGCAAACCCTTTTCATTCTCTATAGTCTTTTCGCAATTTCCTTCACTAAATAATCCGTTGCTTCATCTAACGAAATATCTGTTGTATCAATCGTAATCGTTGGATTTTCTGGTGCTTCGTATGGGCTTGAAATGCCTGTGAAATGTCGAATTTCTTCAGCTCTTGCCTTTTCATACAGCCCCTTCACATCACGCGCTTCACATATATGTAGTGGCGTGCTCACATAAATTTCGATAAAGTCTTCGCCAATAATTTGCTTCGCTTTTTGACGCTCTTGCTCGAATGGTGAAATAAACGATGTTAATGTAATTAATCCCGCGTCATTCATTAGCTTTGCTACCTCTGCAATGCGGCGAATATTTTCCACACGATCCGCCTCATTAAAGCTTAAATCTTTATTTAACCCAAGACGGACATTATCTCCATCTAATAACATTGTATGGTAACCGAGCAATACAAGACGCTTCTCCACTGCGTTTGCTAGTGTTGATTTGCCTGAGCCTGAAAGTCCTGTAAACCATAACGTTAGTGGCTTTTGATTTTTTTGCTCAGCTCGTATCTCGCGTGTAATATCTGTTTTTTGATAAATTACATGCTCCGTTTCGGAGATTTCGCGCTCAATAACACCACAGGCTGACGTCATATTCGTTACACGATTAATGAGGATAAAGCCACCTAGCTCTTCGTTTTTGGCAAATACATCGAAAACAACTTTTTCTGCAAGCGCGATATGACATGTTGCGAGTTCATTCTTTTCAATTTGCTCCGTAGAAACTTCTTCACCTGTATTAATGTCTACTTTATGCTGAATTGAAATGACGGTTCCTGGAATCATTTTCGTACCGATTTTTACTAAGTAATTTTGTCCCGGTACAAGATTCGTATCATCCATCCATAAAATTTGTGCACGTAACATGTCGGCGATTTTCATGTCCGTTGATGTAGTTAATACACAGCCGCGCGACACGTCTACTTCGCGATCTAGCTGAATCGTCACGGGGCTTCCATCATAAGCTGTTTGAACTTCTTGATCCGTCACTAAAATACTTTTCACTTTAGCGCTTTCATTACTCGGTAAAGAAATTACTTCATCGCCTATTGCAATGGCACCGCGCACCTGTCCTTGGAACCCACGGAATGTATGATTCGGTCGGCTTACACGCTGTACCGCCATCATAAACGTTTGCTGCGTAGTTTCCTGCTCCGTATTAATATGCTCTAAGTAAGGAAGTAGCGCTAGCTCGTCATACCACGGCGTATTTTGAGATGGTGCTGTAATATTATCACCGTTCGTCGCCGAAACTGGAATCACTTGAATGGTTGCAAATGAAAACTCCTTCGCAAACTGTAAAAAATCGTGCTTAATCGCTGCAAAACGCGTCTCATCAAAATCAATTAAGTCCATTTTATTAATGGCTAGCACGATATGCTTTACACCCATCAATGCACAAATACGTGCATGGCGCTTCGTTTGTGTAATAATCCCTTTTTTAGCGTCGACTAAAATAATCGCTAAATCGGCAAAGGATGCCCCAACCGCCATATTACGCGTATATTCCTCATGACCTGGCGTATCCGCTACGATAAAAGAACGTGTACTTGTCGTAAAATAACGGTAGGCAACGTCAATGGTAATACCCTGCTCACGCTCCGCTATTAATCCATCTAATAATAATGAATAATCAATTTCTCCGTTACGGCTACCGACCTTGCTATCAAGCTCTAGTGCCTTTTCCTGGTCTGCAAATAATAATTTTGCATTATAAAGCATATGGCCGATTAGTGTTGATTTCCCATCATCCACGCTACCACATGTAATAAACTTCAATAAACTTTTACCCATTAGAAATACCCCTCTCGCTTACGTCGCTCCATACTGCCGACCGCCTCTTGGTCAATGACGCGTGTCGTGCGCTCAGATGTAACTGCCCCGAGTGTTTCATCGATAATTTCATCCAATGTTACCGCATCAGATTCAATTCCACCTGTTAGCGGATAGCAGCCTAACGTACGGAAGCGAACTTTTTTCATTTCAACTTTTTCACCTGGCTCTAAACGCAGGCGCTCATCATCGACCATGACATAATTACCATGACGATAAATAACAGGGCGTTCCTTGGCGAAATATAATGGCACAATATCGATATTTTCCTGACGAATGTATTGCCAAATATCCTTTTCAGTCCAGTTTGAAAGCGGGAATACGCGAATGCTTTCGCCTTTGTTAATTTTTGTATTATAGAGCTTCCACATTTCAGGACGTTGATTTTTTGGATCCCAGGCATGATTTTTATTACGGAATGAAAAAATGCGCTCTTTAGCTCGCGATTTTTCCTCATCTCGGCGTCCACCACCAAAGGCCGCTGTAAAGCCGTATTTATCGAGCCCTTGCTTAAGGCTTTGCGTTTTCATAATGTCCGTATAGGCCGCACCGTGATCTTGCGGATTAATGTTTTGCGCGATGCCTTCTTCGTTTTTATGAACAATCATCTCGATGCCTAATTCCTTCGCGCGACGATCTCTAAATTCAATCATTTCTTTAAATTTCCACGTCGTATCAATATGCATAAATGGAAACGGTGGCTTTTCTGGATAAAAGGCCTTCATCGCTAGATGCAGCATAACGGAGCTATCTTTGCCGATTGAATAAAGCATTACAGGATTTTCACATTCTGCTGCTACTTCTCGAATAATGTATATGGCCTCCGCCTCTAGTTGGCGTAGGTGTAAGCTTTCTGTCATTTCTCTTAACTCCCATCTTATGAATTTCGCAGTAAAAAAAGCTTGCTAAAATCAAAACAAGCCCTTCACTAGCTTATTTGACGAACTTTTTCGCACACAATTTGCATTAGCCATGCAAGCCACATTCTGTTTTTCCTTGCCCTTGCCATCTTCCTGCACGTAAATCCTCTACTGTAAAGGCAGGCTTTGTACAATGCTCACAGCCAATGCTCGGATAACCTTGATCATGCAATACGTTATATGTCAATTCATGTTTAGATACGTAGCGCCAAACATCCTTCCACGTCCAATGAATCAGTGGGCAAATTTTCACCGATTGGAAGCGGTGATCTTGGTTAATGTACTGCACATGTTGTCGCGTTTCAGATTGCTCGCGACGCAAGCCTGAAATCCATGCCTTCGCTCCCGTTAGTACTTCATTTAATGGGTCTAGCTTACGGATTTGACAGCACTTATTTGGATTCGTTTCCCATAATTTCTCGCCGAATTGTTTAGCTTGCTCCTGTAGCGATACATCCGATTTCTTTAATACAATATTTAAAGTGGGATATTTATTACGTACACGTTCGATCGTTTCATACGTTTCTTTAAAATGGACATCGGTATCTAAAAAGACAATTTGTGCGTCTTTTTGTACCTTAGCGATTAAATCAATTAATACAATGCCTTCTATGCCAAAGCTGCACGCGTAGACAACATCCTTGCCATATGTGCGATAGCTCCATTCTAATACTTGAAGTGCCCCTTTAAATTCATCTGTTTCATCAAACGTAACAGAATCCTCTACCCACGTTTCATACGTTAACAAGTCAATTCCTCCTAAATAATAAAATCCTCTGGAATAAACACTTTCATTTCCTTCGGGCTTACATAAACACGCTCATTTAACTGAAGCTCTAGCTGTGTGAATTCCTCTCGACTCAGCTCGACTTCCACATACGCATCGCTATCCTCACGCTTCATTTCGATATACCATGTCGGCCCAATCGAATGCATAAAGATAATCGTTGCGGCAATGGCCTCTTCATTATATTTTTGACGCTCAATTTTCAAATGATGTGGACGCACATAGCCAACCGCCTGCACATCAGTTGCCTCTAAATGATCGGGTGCATCAAGCTGTGTTGAGCCAAATGCTAATTTCCCTTTATGTAGGCGTCCGTGAAATAAATTGACATTGCCTAAAAAGTCATAAACAAATGGTGTCGACGGTCGGTCATATACTTCTGTCGGTGTGCCGAGCTGCTCGATTTTCCCTTTATTCATAATGACAATGCGGTCTGCTACATCAAGTGCCTCTTCTTGGTCATGCGTTACAAAGACACTTGTCACGTGGATTTCATTATGCAGCTTTCTTAACCAGCGGCGCAGCTCTTTTCGTACTTTCGCATCTAGTGCTCCGAACGGCTCATCTAATAATAAAATCTTCGGTTCAACCGCTAATGCACGAGCTAACGCCACACGTTGGCGCTGTCCACCAGAAAGCTGTGACGGATAGCGTTTTGCAAAGCCCGTAAGCTTGACTAAATCTAGTAATTCATTCACCTTGTTTTCAATTTCCTGTTTAGACGGGCGCAAGCTTCTTTTACGTACATTTAAGCCAAATGCAATATTATCGAATACTGTCATATGCTTAAACAACGCGTAATGCTGAAATACAAAGCCAACATTGCGCTGATTGACTAACACATCACTTAAATCTTGACCATCAAATAAAATTTTTCCTTGATCAATTGATTCCAATCCCGCAATAATACGAAGCAATGTCGTTTTACCTGAGCCAGATGGTCCAAGTAAGGCTACAAGCTCTCCTGTTGGAATCGTCAAATTAATGTCAGTTAATGCTTGAAAAGAGCCGTAGTGCTTTGTAACATTGCGTATTTCAATCGACATATCTCTCACCTAACCTTATACTTGATGTTCTTCTTTTTCTGATTTCCATTCAATCCAAGTCTTCACAAGTAGCGTCACAAGCGCTAGTAATGACATAAGTGAGGCTACAGCAAAGGCTGCGGCAAACTGATACTCGTTATACAAAATTTCTACATGCAGTGGCATCGTATTGGTCATACCTCGAATTCTTCCGGAAACAACAGAAACTGCCCCGAACTCACCAATCGCGCGCGCATTACATAAAATCATGCCATAAATCAGTCCCCATTTAATTGAAGGTAATGTGACCTGACGGAACATTTGCCAACCATTTGCACCAAGTGAAATCGCCGCTTCCTCTTCAGCCGTTCCTTGTGCTTGCATAACCGGAATAAGCTCACGGGCGATAAATGGTAGTGTAATAAAAATCGTTGCAATAATAATCCCTGGTACAGAGAAAATCATTTTTATCCCCCAGTCCGCTAGCCAGCTTCCTAACGCACCACTCGGGCTAAAAAGTAAAATAAAGACAAGCCCTGCAATTACAGGAGACACTGCAAATGGCAATTCAATAATCGATAATAAGATTTGCTTTCCTCTAAATTGAAATTTTGTAATACACCACGCAGCCGCAATACCAAAAATCGTATTGATTGGCACCGTAATGACCGCTACTAGTAACGTCAGCTTAATCGCGGATAGTGCATCACTTTCTGTAATGGCTGCAAAATAAACTGCAGCCCCCTGCTCAAACGCCTTTACAAAAATAAAAATAAGTGGCACGAGAAGAAACAGAATTAAATACAAAAACATAGTCGATATTAATACGCGCTTCGTCCAGTTCACCGGCTCCTTCTTTTTCACAGGAGCCGTTGCAGGAGCCTCTTCGTATTTTGCTGCATCCGCATTCACATCGTTTCCCCCCTATTCACTTTGAAATTCATGTCGTCTGCTCCATTTTTGAAGCAAGTTAATAATGATTAAACAAATAAACGAAATAACGAGCATCACTGTCGCAATCGCCGTCGCACCCGCATAATCGAATTGTTCGAGCTTTGTCATAATCATCAGTGGCGCAATTTCGGTTTTCATCGGCATATTCCCTGCAATAAAGACAACCGAGCCATACTCACCTAAGCCACGTGCAAATGCTAATGAGAAGCCCGCTAATAATGCCGGCAATACTTCTGGAAAAATAACCTTCGTAAAGGTTAAGCGTTTGGAAGCGCCTAAGCTTGTTGCTGCTTCCTCCACCTCTTTTTCTAGATTTTCTAATACTGGCTGCACCATGCGTACAACGAACGGTAACCCGATAAACATGAGCGCTATCGTAATCCCGATTGGTGTAAAGGAAATTTTAATACCAAGATCTGCGAAAAACTGCCCGATCCAGCCATTCGGTGCATAGAGCGTCGTTAACGCAATACCGGCAACCGCTGTTGGCAAAGCGAAAGGCAAATCAATAATGCCATCAATGATTCGTTTTCCTGGGAATGTGTAGCGCACAAGCACCCATGCAATAATAAAGCCAAAGATGGCATTAAAAAATGCTGCGGCAAATGCTGTTGTGAATGATATTTTATAGGCATGCATCATGCGCGCACTCGTGACAACCTTCCAAAACTCACCCCAGCTGAGCTTCGACGTCTCAATAAAAATCATCGATAACGGAATTAAAATTAATAAGCTAATATATAATGTCGTAATGCCCATCGACAGTCCGAAACCGGGCAGAACGTTTTTCTTTTTACGCTTTTTCATCACTTAACCGCCCTACTATTCATAGATGGAATCAAACACACCGTCATCAGCAAAGTGTTTTTCTTGTGCCTCTTTCCAGCTACCGAATTTCTCATCAATTGTGAATAACTGAATGTCTGGGAATTGGTCTTTGTATTTTGCTGCAATTTCCTCTGAGCGCGGACGGTAATAATTTTCAGCTGCAATTTCCTGACCTAGGTCTGTGTATAAGTAATCTAAGTAAGCTTCCGCAACCTCACGCGTGCCTTTTTTATCAACTACACTATCAACGACCGCAATTGACGGTTCCGCAAGAATACTAATTGACGGTGCGACAATTTCGAATTGATCTTCGCCTAACTCATTAATCGCTAAAAACGCTTCATTTTCCCATGCGATTAATACATCTCCAATTTGTTTTTCAACGAATGTTGTCGTTGAACCACGTGCACCAGAATCTAACACCTCTACGCGCTTATAAATATTTTTAACAAACTCCTGTGCTTTCGTTTCATCATTGCCATATTTCTCAAGCGCATAGCCCCACGCTGCTAAGTAATTCCAGCGCGCACCACCCGATGTTTTTGGATTTGGTGTAATGACCGACACACCGTCTTTCACTAAATCATCCCAGTCTTGAATGTCCTTTGGATTGCCTTTACGTACCAAAAAGACAATTGTCGACGTGTATGGTGCTGAATTGCTTTCTAAGTGATTAATCCAATCTTCATCTAATAGTTTTCTTTCTGCAATCGCATCAACATCATATGCTAATGCCAGCGTTACAACGTCAGCCTCTAACCCGTCAATTACAGAGCGTGCCTGACTACCAGAGCCACCATGTGACTGATTAATCTTCACCGTCTGTCCTTTTTCCTGCTGCCAATAATTCGCAAATTCCTCGTTGAATTCTTTGTATAACTCTCGCGTTGGGTCATACGAAACATTTAATATTTCAATGGCATCATTTGATTTTGCAGAACCTGATCCTGCTTCATTTCCGCAAGCCGCTAATAATGCTACTGTGCTTAAAATAATTGCTGCTCTGCTAAAAATTGAACGTTTTTTCATAATAAATTCCTCCTATTTTTCTTAAAAAGTGTATTTATGCCTTTAGTTATTCTAATCAGCAAGTTTAAATTATCCTTACTAGCTATGTATGAATTAAAAAACGCATGCTTTCTACCCTTTGTAAATAAACAAAAAAGGCAGTTCGATATAAGCTGCAATTAAGTTGCACCCTTACATCGAACCGCCTCTAGTTTTCTAGTGAGCTTTTAATTCATAGTATTCTAATAAACATTATAATATTTGAATACCTTTAAATTGTCAAGGTTATTTTTAGATATTTCTGACATGTATACGTATTTGCAAAATCTTTAGCCATTGGGCATAATTACTAATAGCAATCCGACGTAGATTGTCTACATACAACTTTTTAAAGGAGGATTTTTCATGCAAGAATTACAATCAATCGAGCAATTTAATGAACTAAAAAATGGTACAGCAGTTGTCTTCGAATTTACCGCAGACTGGTGCCCAGATTGCCGTTTTATCGATCCGTTTATGCCAGAGGTCGTAGAAAAGTTTGCGGATTATGAATTTGTGAAAGTAAATCGTGACGACTTCATCGATTTATGTATCGAATTAAATGTCATTGGCATTCCGAGCTTTGTTGCTTACGAGCAAGGCACTGAGCTAGGTCGTTTCGTTAGCAAAGACCGTAAGACACAAGAAGAGATTGAAAAATTTATTGCTAACTTGAAATAAAAAAAGCTTCAAACGCAAAAATCTGCGTTTGAAGCTTTTTTTTATT
>SMEP01000187.1_pt1 | contig 13437 bp, 12 predicted proteins | sample 2456231 | NCBI WGS metagenome assembly SMEP01 (sample SAMN10132595, study PRJNA489261) | soil metagenome | isolation source: day1 control-silty clay loam soil ammended with raw manure from dairy cow... | place: USA | collected 2015-05-15
GCGCCTTTGGCGGCGTCGGGTGGAGCCAGACGGTTGAATTGCTCGGCCAGCAAACTGAGCGCATGAATTTGCAGATTCAACCTGTGATTGTGAATAGGCTGCTCCGGGCTGCATGGCTGCATATACCGTGCCAGTGCGGCTGCATGAGCCATGGTGGCCTGACTGCTGGCCTGAAAAGACAGGCGATGCAATCCCACGCAATCGAGCAAATGGGTAGCGCGTTCCGGGCCTACGTATTTGTTCAAGGCCGCCTCGCTAATTACCAGCCTTAACTGCGACACGGATTCATCCTCTTGATAGTGACGTTCCCCACGCAGGGAGCGGAAGGCCGTCACCGTGGTATGGCCCGCTTTAAAAAGCAGATCTGAACTCTCCCGACCCTGATAGGCCGACTGCCCTTGTAGACCCACGGTCACCACAATGACACGGCCCGCATGGGGGCCGTTGCTTTCTTCAACCAGGGATCGGCTAGGGTGATAGTGCAAGCGGCCCAATAAAAAGCCTTGTTCTAGTTCCACACATTCGGAATAGCAGTGGCCCAGCTCCTCGGGTAATTGCAGCCGGACTCGGCCATCGCTCAAAGCGCGACATGATCGTGGTTCATCCGTGGTTAAGCGATAGCCAAATTTGCGCGTGCTCATCATTTCTCCTGCTAAAAGCGCCTCGCATATAAATTGCTCCGTTCAGCATAGATCTTAATGCAAATAATTCTCATTAAATATATATCATTTCTAGCGGTGATGGCAGATTGACAGGCCATTGTGGAATTTACGGAGGTAGAAAACAGTGCTGGATCGATCGCTTAAAGAGCTTGTGTTATCAGAGCAATTGTTGGAGCCACATGCTCTGCAAGCCTGTTGGGACGCGCAATTGGCAGGGTTGAGCGCAGATGCCTTGAACCTGGCTTTGGAGCATGGTCTGTTTGCGCATCTGGATCAGTTTATCGCTGCTGATGAACTTGCGCTTGCCCTGAAGTGGGACCCGGACAACAGCGCTTATTTGCTGGAATTGTTGTGGAGCCTGGATTTGCTGGAGTGCCAGTGGACCTGTCCGCGACGCTATCGCAACTTGCCCAAAGCGGCGCGTTATTTCAATCCGAACTCTACGGACTACTGCGGTGATGCCTTGTTGTTCCGGCATGGCGTGTTGCGGCAGGTGGGTAATCAGCTTGAGGAACTGGTGCGTAAGGGCAAGACGCCCCCAGCGGACCCGAAGCTGATTCAGCAGGGTTGGGCCGCGGCGGCGCGTGCACAAATTGCACAGGAGCAAAGCGCAGTGACTGCAGATGTTGCCTGTGAAATTTTTGGTGCAGTGCCGGAGTTTTGGCAGGCGCAGCGTTTGCTGGATTTGGGCGGTGGCCCGGGACTGGTGGCGATTGCATTGGCCCAGCAACAGCACGAACTTCATGGCGTGGTGTTCGAATACGAAGGCGCGGCCGCCGTTGCGCAACAACGAATTGTGGAGGCGGGTCTGGAAAATCGCTTGAGCACCTTGGCAGGCGATTTGCTTGTGGATGATTTCGGCTCGGGTTACGACCTGATCTGGTGCTCTTCGGTACTACATTTTGTGCCGGACATTCCCGCTTTGCTGGCCCGCCTGCATCGTGCCTTGCGCCCTGGTGGTGTGCTGGTGTGCTGTCACGCCGAAGTGCATACCGAGATCAGCAAGGCCAAGCGAATTTTGCATTATTACCTACACATGCGTATGCAAGGCCGTCAGGTTTTGCCGGAAGGGCAGTTGGCTCAATTACTGGAACAAGCCGGGTTTGATGATGTTCAGCAGTTTGATGAGGTGCGCTTTCCGGTTGCGCCCGTTACTGCATTGATTGCGCGTAAGGAGTGCAAAGGGTGATGAGAATGAAGACTTGGAAAGCGTGGGGGGCGCAGCTGCTGTTTGGCTGGATGAATCTGGTGTTAGCCGTCCCCAGTATTTACCTGATGCTGGGCATGCCATTGGTCATGCGTCAGCATGGCTGGTCCGGCACCGAGATCGGGTTGTTCCAGTTGGCGGCTTTGCCTGCCATTTTCAAATTGCTGCTGGCTATGCCAGTGCAGCGTGTCCGTCTGGGAGGCGGGCATTTTGTGCATTGGCTGTGGTTGATGGCGGTGCTATTGCTGGCGCTGTATGTGGGCATAGGTCGTGAAAACTTGATCGATCAACGAGCCATGTTGTTCGCCTTGACCTTTGCTATCAGCATTGTGGCCACCTGGATGGATATTCCTTTGAATGCATTGGCCGTGCAATATTTGCCGCGCGAGGAGCAATTGCGAGCCGGCAGTATTCGTTCTGCTGCCTTGTTTCTGGGGGCGATTGTCGGCGCAGGCGTCATGGTGCTGGTGCAAGCCCGATGGGGCTGGCAAGCGCCGTTTGCCTTGATGGGATTGGGACTAGTCATAGGTTGCTTGCCGTTTGCATTTCTGCGTTCCAAAGCCGGTTTGCAGGCAGCGGAAACAGAGCACGCCCAGCCCGGTTTTGTGGCCGATTGGGTTAGCTTCTTCGGCCAGGAAGGGGCCAAGCAGTGGACTAGCCTTTTGTTGACCAGCTTCCCTTTTATCGGCGCGGTCTGGTTCTATTTGAAACCCTTGATGCTGGACCAGGGCATGCCTTTGGAAGAGGTGGCCTGGACAGTTGGAATTGCCGGTGGCATTACCGGTGCTGTGTTCAGCTTGCTGGGCGGACGTCTGGCTTCGTTCCTAGGAGCCGCCCGTGCCATTCCTATCTATTTGCTGGCGGCCTTGCTGTCCCTGATCTTGCTGACGGTGTCGGTCTGGGCGCAACTGGGGCCGTTCTGGTTGGTAACAAGTGCCATGTTGATTGCAGCCAGTATGGGTGCCGTCTCCGCCTTGCTCTTTGGCCTGACCATGTTCTTTACTCGTAGGCAACGCAATGCGTCTGACTATGGTCTGCAGTCGACCATCTTCACCTTGGCCCGTATGGCCGTTCCTATTGCTGCTGGCATTGTGCTGGACCGCTTCGGCCAGGTCGTGATGCTCAGTGTGTTGACCTTGGGTGTTCTATTTGCCTTTGTGCTGGCTTGGCGAGTGCGTCACAGCGTTGGCGCCAGCACCGAAGTTTTATTGCGCAGTCAGTAAACCATCCCCTGAAAACGCCTTCGCATCCACCTTGCGTCGGCGTTCATCGTTTTTGCTCCGTTTTGCATAGAAATTACAGCCCAAAGGCCATTGTGCCCTTGTGCTTCATGTTTGAGAATACGTCTTGTTCGTATTTATATGTATTTAACCAGGAGTCATTATGACCTTGCCCCCCTTAGTTGAACCCGGTGAGCCTTTAAGCCGTGAAGAGCTAAACCGTTATAGCCGTCACCTCTTGATTCCCAACGTGGGAATGGAAGGTCAGCGTCGCATTAAAAATGCCAAAGTGCTGGTTATTGGGGCAGGGGGGCTGGGCTCGCCCACCTTGTTGTATTTGGCGGCTGCCGGGGTGGGCACCCTGGGCATCATCGACTTTGACCGGGTGGATGAATCCAATCTTCAGCGTCAGATCATTCACACGGTGGACAGCATTGGCGAACTGAAAGTGGAAAGCGCCGAACGCGCAATCCACAAGCTCAACCCGCTAATCAAGGTAGAAACCTATACCGATAGGCTAGAACCGGAAATGGCCGTTGAGCTGTTTTCACGCTACGACCTGATTCTGGATGGCACTGACAATTTCGCGACCCGCTACCTGGTTAATGACGCTTGCTTGCTGGCCGACAAACCCTACGTCTGGGGGTCGATTTTCCGCTTTGAAGGTCAGGTATCCGTGTTTTGGGAAAACGCGCCCGGTGGCGTTGGCCTGAACTATCGCGACTTGTATCCCGAACCTCCTCCGCCCGAGCTAGCTCCTTCTTGCGCACAAGGTGGCGTCTTTGGAGTGTTGTGCGCCTCGATCGCCTCGATCATGTCTACCGAAGCCATCAAACTGATTACCGGTATTGGCGATCCCTTGATCGGCCGCCTGATTGCTTATGACGCCCTGGATATGCGCTATCGCGAATTGCCTATTCGTCGTCTGCCCCGTCGCAAGGTGATTACCGAGCTGGAGGACTACCAAACCTTCTGCGGCCTGAATCCACCTGCTGATGCCATGGCCATTCCTGTTCCGGTGATTGATGTGCTTCAGCTTAAAGCGCTGCTGGATCAAGGTCAGGCCCCGGTGCTGGTCGACGTTCGCGACCCGAATGAATGGGAAATTGTGAATATTCCCGGCGCCATTCTGATGCCTAAATCCCCCACCGTGGCGGCAGAAATTGTGGCGGCTTTTGGTCCGGATGCGGATCTGGTGATTTCGTGCCGCTCCGGTGCGCGTTCCAAAACGGTTTGCGAAGAGTTGATCAAGCTGAATGCGTCCAAGGTTCGCAATCTGGAAGGCGGCGTGCTGGCGTGGGTTGATCAGGTTGCCCCTGAACTGGCCTCTTACTAAGCCTTGGAAGGAGCCCATCATGGCCTTGCAGATTAGCCGTGCCGCACTGGAGCAAGTTTTACAGCATGCCAAGCAGGATCACCCTATTGAGGCCTGCGGGCTGATCGCCGCCCAAGAAGGCACGCTGATAGCGAATCGGGTATTGCCTATGCAGAACAGGGCCGCCTCGGAGGTGTTTTACCAGTTTGATTCACGCGAGCAGTTCCAAGTCTATCGACGCTTGGATGAAGAGGATCAGGAGTGCCGCGTGATCTACCACTCTCACACTGCCAGCCAGGCTTTTCCCAGCAAGGACGATATTGATTTTGCAGGCCATCCCGAGCTGCATTACCTGATCGTGTCTACCTGGGAACAGGCCACGGTGCCGGTTCGATCCTTTCGGATTATCGACGGCGGTGTAAGCGAAGAAACCATTGTCATTGTCTAGGGAGCCGTGCTGCCTTCCGCGGGCGCACCCCTCTTAGTGTTAGCAAAAACCATTTCTAAGGAGTTCATCAGCATGTCCATTTCAGTCTCTATTCCGACCTTGTTGCGTCCCCTGACTCATGGCCAGAAGAAAGTGCAGGCCCAAGGTGCTTCAGTGGGCGAAGTTATCGAACATCTGGAAGGGCAGTTTCCTGGCATCAAGGCACGTCTGATGAATGGCGCGGAGCTGCACCGTTTCGTGAACATTTACGTGAACGAAGAAGACATTCGCTTTAGCGATGGTCTGAAAACGGCCACGCGTCAGGGCGACAGCCTGACGGTATTGCCTGCCGTCGCTGGGGGCTAAGACCTTCTGGTCTGCATTTACATGGTGCAAGTGCTGCTTGCTTGAGTCAGCACTTGGTGTGCGCATCACTCTGGTTTGGAACTATGTCTGAATTACTACATGGCTGCGGATTGAGTTGGCAGATGGGGCGACAGCCCTCGCATTGGGCGGGGCTTGCGACTGCTTTCGGGCGGCAAGCCCGCTTACTGGGTTTGTCTGAGCACAGCCAGCCTGCTGACCAGCAAGGAGAAGCGGCCTTTAGCCTGCATTCACCTGATTTTGGAACGATTAGCACGCTGCTGGAAACAGAGGCGGGCGGCATGACGCACGCAGCCTTGAGCGAGCTGAGTATGCAGGCGGCCAGTGGCATTTTGTCTGTGCATGGTCGCTCCAGCGGTCTGTCCGGTACGCTGGGTCTGGACTATCTGGCTGTGCTGAGCTCGGCCATGAGCTTGCAAGCCACGCTGGCCGCCGCTTTGGGTCAGTTACGTGGCGGGTGTTTTTCCACGGTGTCGGCGTCGCCCCTGGGATGCGGTTTGCTCAGCATTGGGCAGTATCTGGCGGGTGCGACGGCCAGCCAGGACCCGGAGCAATTGTTGGCAGGCGGTTATGACCCAGGTCTGCGGCCACCCTTTGTATCGCAAGATGGCGTGGTCTTCGAGCTGGAAACCCTGGACCCCCAGCCATGGCGTGCTTTTTGGGAAGCCGTTGGTGTTCCTGCCGAGGTGGCGGGCCAGGCCTGGAAGGCTTTTCTGCTGCGTTACGCCAAGGCGGTTTGCCCCATGCCCGCTGTCTGCTTGAGCAGTCTGCAGGCGTTGAGCTATGCCCGCATCCAGGAGCTGGCCTTACAGACAGGGATGGCAATTTTGCCGGTCCGTACGCCCGCCCAACGTCAGACGGATGCGGATTACACGGCCCTGTCTGGTTTATGGCAATACCAACGTCATAGCGCTCCTGCCTCCTTGCGTGCGTTGACGGCAAATGCGGATCTGCCTCTACAAGGGCTGCGGGTGGTGGAGTCATGCCGCCGCATTCAAGGGCCAATTGCCGGCCATCTGCTGGCGCTATTGGGAGCCGAGGTCATTCGCCTGGAGCCACCGGGCGGTGATCCCTTACGTGCCATGCCTCCGTGTGTGGATGGATGCTCGGTTCGCTTTGATGCCTTGAATCAATTGAAGCGCGTGCAGGAAGTGGATATCAAGTCGGCTGAGGGCCGGCAAGCTATTTACGATCTGGTCCGTGAGTCCGATGTGTTCCTGCACAACTGGGCGCCGGGTAAGGCCAGGGAGCTGCAACTGGATGCGCAAGACCTGCATGCGGTGCGTCCGGATCTGGTCTACGCCTACGCCGGTGGCTGGGGGCAAGATCAGGTGGATGCGCCTGGGACGGACTTCACCGTACAAGCGTGGTCGGGTATTGCTCACACCATTGCTCAAACCTCGGATGCACGGGGTGGCTCTTTGTTCACGGTGCTGGATGTGCTGGGCGGGGTGATGGCCGCGCTGGGTATTAGTGCTGCCTTGCTGCGCCGGGGCCTGACGGGCTCCGGTTTGCGGGTGGACAGCTCCTTATTGGCTACCGCTGATCATCTGGCCCAAGCCGTCTCTCCCATCAGTAAAACCGGCGTATCGGGTGTATTCCAGACAGGAGACGGTTTTATGGCCATCGACTGCCAGACCCCCGTGCATCTGTACGCCTTGGCCGGGTGGCTAAATGTGTCGCCCGATGCTGTCTGGACGGTTTTGCCGGACCGTCTTCTGTCCCAGTCTGCCCTTAGCCTGGAAGCGCAGTTGGACGTCCTGGGCATACCGGCCCGCCGCGTTCATTGCAACCTGGCGCAATTGCGTGCTGATCCACGCTTGGCGTCCCATTTCCATGACAAGGGCTATTCGTCTGTTAATTCTCCCTGGAGGTTTTTATGAATCACGCTGGCATCATCGATCTGGTCCCTGCGTCATTGCGCCAACGCTGGATAGAGGACGGTACCTACCCAAACAAGCCGGTCTTTACGCTGTTTGCAGAACAAGCCCAGGCACATCCGGACAGGCTGGCGGTTCTCTCGCCTGAAGGCAATATCAGCTATAGCGCCTTGATGGACGCGGTCTTGCGTCTGGCTGGCCGTTTGCGCCAGTCCGGCATCATGGCGGGCGATGTGGTGGCTTATCAGCTCAGCAATCATTGGGTATGCTGCGCCATTGATCTGGCTGCAGCGGCTTTGGGTGCGATCGTTGCACCATTCCCGCCGGGGCGGGGCAAGCTGGATATCCAATCGCTGGTGCGTCGTTGCGATGCACGGGCAGTCATCGTGCCACATGAGTATGCGGGCATTGATCTGTGCGAGGTGATTGAATCCTTGCGGCCCACCTTATTGTCCTTGCGGGTCTTGATTGTGCAAGGTCCGTCGCGTCCGGGTTGGGTGACACTGGATTCTCTGTTCGAGGGCGAGCCATTGCCCTTGTCCGAACTGCCCGAGGTATCGCCCAATTCACCCGTCCGTTTGCTGGTGTCTTCGGGTACTGAATCCGAGCCCAAGTTGGTGGCCTATTCACACAATGCCTTGGTGGGAGGGCGCGGTCGCTTTTTGCAGCGCATTTCACCCAATGATGTGGAATTCCGGGGCATGTATCTGGTGCCACTGGGCTCGTCTTTTGGATCGACGGCTACCTTTGGTGTGTTGTGCTGGCTGGGTGGCTCCTTGGTAGTTCTGCCTAAGTTTGATGTACCCAGCGCCATTGCGGCCATTAATGCGTTCAAGCCCACCTTTATCTTGGGCGTGCCCACCATGTTCCAACGCATAGCGGCGGCTCCCGAACTGGATAAGGCGGATAAATCGTGCTTGCGTGGTTTGATTGTGGGCGGTTCAGTGATTGACGAAGCCACTGTGCGTCGCTGCGTGGAAGCGTTTGAGTGCGGCTTTATCAGCCTGTACGGCTCGGCCGATGGCGTCAATTGCCACAATACTTTGGACGACCCGATTGACGTGGTTTTGAGTAGTGTGGGTACGCCTAATCCGCAGGTGTGCGAGATTCGCTTGATCGACGATCAAGGTGAGGAAATGCCACAGGGTGAGGTTGGTGAAATTACCGCACGCGGCCCCTTAAGCCCCATGCAATACGTGAATGCGCCCGAATTGGATGCCCAATATCGAGACGATCAAGGCTGGGTGAAAACCGGGGATTTGGGCTATATCAACGCTCAAGGACAGCTGGTTCTGGCCGGTCGCAAAAAAGACATCATTATTCGGGGTGGCGCCAATATCAGCCCGGTACAGATTGAAGGTTTGGTCATGGCCCATCCCGATGTGGTGACGGTCGCTTGCGTGCCGGTACCCGACGCGGATCTGGGGCAGCGGATTTGCCTGTGTGTGACGGCCCGTGAAGGGGCACCGCGTTTCTCCCTAAAAGAAATGACCGACTTTCTGCGAGAGCAAGGTCTGGAAGTGAACAAGCTGCCCGAGTATCTGCGCTTTTATCGCAGCCTGCCTTTGACGCCAGCCGGTAAAATCGACAAACGAGCGTTGACGGCAGATGCCGCAGCGCTGGGTTCCAGCACAAAGGCCACGGCGGGGATGACAGCATGAGCCACATCGCCATAACCAGCGCCGCCCTGAGCCGCAAATTACGGCACTTTGTGGACACCGAGATCATCCCCAACGAGTTCATCCTGGCCCAAGGGGATAATCTGGCGCGCGAGCTGACCTTGGACTTGACCTGCCGGGCGCAGCAGGCGGGTTTGTTTGGCATTTTTTACCCGCTGCACCGGGGTGGGCGCTTTGGTAGTCTGGTGGAGTATTTGCCTGTGGCCGAGCAAGAAGGCCGCTCCGAATATGGCCCTGGCATTTTTGGGGCAGATGCCACGCTGGATGCCTATATGTTAAGCCACCATGGCTCGGCCAGTGTCAAACAGCGTTTTCTGACGCCCTTGATAAAGGGTGATGCCGTGTCCAGCTATGCCATGTCCGAGCCGGACAGCATTGGCTCAATTCCCGCCACTATGCAGTGTCAGGCCCGCTTGCAAGAGGGGCAGTGGCATATCAATGGCCGTAAATGGTTTATTTGCCGTGCCCAGCTTGCCAGCTTTGCCACGGTGGTGGCGCGCAGCTCGGACGGGCCTATCGATGAGTCCTTGTCCATGGTGATCGTGCCTACCGATGCAGTGGGCTTTAAAGTGGTGCGACCCTTGTCCTTGCTGGGTCGCTACCAAGGTCAGAATGAACTGTCTTTTAATCAGGTGACGGTGCCGGAAGACTATGTGTTGGGTCGCGCCGGACAGGGCATTGCCTTAATGCAAAAACGTCTGGCATTGGGGCGTATCCTGCGCTCTGTGCAATGGCTGGGGCTGGCCCAGCGTAGCTTTGACATCATGTGCGAACGCATTCATTCCGAACGTGGTGAACTGGCTCGTTTGGCCGACAAACAGCTGGTTCGGGCACGGGTCTATACCGTGTATAGAGCCATTGCTTCCGCCCGCTGCTTGCTGCGAGAGGCCGCGATCAAATTTGATGCGGGTCTGCCTAATTCGGTAGAGGTCAATGTGGCCAAACTGGCCGCCTCCGATGCGGTTAGCCAGGCGGCAGATTCCGCGATCCAGATTATGGGTGCAGAAGGCTTGGCCGACTGGAGTCCCTTGTCTGGCATTTACCGGGCCGCGCGCACGACCCATATTCTGGATGGGGCCGATGATGCCTTGATCAGCACAGTCGGCAAGCATGTATTGCAGACGGTGCGCGACAGCCAGGAGTGGGGAGAACGGACGAAGGCAGTGGCATGATGGCCTCGACAACAACGTCACGTTCACCCTGGGTTCTGGCCGGTTTGATGACCCTGGCCATGGGTATGCCCATGATGGTGTTTTATGCCATCGGTGTGCTGGGGCCGCAAATTATTCAGGACCTGGGGATTTCTCGCGAGCAACTGGGCTGGTTAACAACCAGTACCTTTGGATTAGCCGCCTTGCTCTCTCCGTGGGCCGGAGCCTTGGTGCAGCGCATGGGTAATCGACACGGTTTGTTTTTACTGTTCTTGCTGGTGGCCATGTCCTTTAGCCTGATCGCCGTTTTGCCAGGCTTTTGGGGTGTGCTGACCGCTTTGCTGTTGTGTGGGCTGGCACAGTCGTTGGCGAATCCGGTGACTAATCAGGCCATTGCCCAACTCGTCCCGGCGGAACGTAAAGCGGGTTTGGTGGGTATCAAACAGTCCGGTGTGCAGGCGTCGGCCTTGTTGGCTGGGTTGGTCTTACCCGCTTTGGCTTACAAGCTGGGTTGGCAGGGGGCATTTGTGGTATGGGTGCCAGCGATGTTGTGCCTGTCTTACTTTGCTTTGCTGGTGCTCCCTAAAAAGGGGGGGGCGACGCCTTCCCGCATGGCGTGGCGTCTGCCTTGGCCTGGCAGGCAGCTGTGGCTTTTGATGGCGATTCAGCTGTGCGCGGGTTTGGTGCTGTCCTCCTTCATTACGTTTTTAGGTGTCTTTGCGCAGCAACTGGGGGTATCACCCTATTGGATCGGCATGTTGGTCAGTGGCTTTGGCGTAATGGGCATTGTGTCCCGTGTCTTGCTGACACCGATTGCCACCCGTTTTGGTGATGAAACCTTGTTGTTGGGCATCCTGTTTGTTATTCCGATTGTGGCCTTGCTGCTGATGATGCTGGCGGCCCCTGAGCGGCTTTGGCCTTTGGGTGCAGGGGTCTTGCTTATTGGTCTGACCGTGGTCGCAACGAATTCGATTGCCATGAGCATGCTGCTGCGGGACTCCCGGTTTGGCGCACCCGCCCGCACGGCAGGTCTGTTGTCTGTCGGTTTTTTTGGTGGCTTTGCGTTTGGCCCGCCTCTATTCGGTCTGCTGCTGCGCTCGCCCGACGGCTTTAGTGCTGCTTGGCCATTCTTGATGGGTATTTTGGTGTGTGCCAGCTTGTTATGTTTGGTTCTATACCAAATTCGTCGTTCGGATAAAGAGAGTGGATAGGATGCCCATAGACGTATTGGAGACGGCGATTCTTGAGTCTTTGTTTGCAAATATGGACCGAGTTGCCGAGCAATGTGGTGATCAGTACCCCTTGTTCAGGCAAGCGTCGTCAGCGCAATGGACCTTGTCACGACGCGGTTCCTGGATGGGGGGCTTTTGGGCCGGACTGTGGTGGCGGCGAGCCTTGATCAGCGGTCAGGATCAGCATAAAGAGCAAGCACAGTCTTGGAGCCAGAAGCTGCAGGTCTGGCAGGCCGAGCCCAGCATCAACCGCAGTTTTGTGTTTTGGTATGGCTCTGGCTTAGGCAGTCTCTTGCATAAAGACAGGCAAGCTCAAGCCTCTGTTGAGCTAGCGGTCCAAGCTTTGTTGAGCAGCTTTGACGCTAGCAGCGGGTACTGGCCTTTAGGTTCCGGTATGGGGGGCGGGGAGGCGGGCAAACATATATTGAATGTGGATGCCTTGGCTCCCACGCTTCTGCTGCTGGATGCACAGGGCGGGCCAGTCGCGCGTCAGTTCGGGCAATGGCATGTGGATGCTTGTCTGCGTTATTTGCAAAAACGTAGCGGTGCTTGGCGCGATACGGTCTTGCTGCGAGGGCAAGATGTGCTGGCCGAGCAGGGTACCGAGACTTGGCAAAGAGGACAGGCCTGGGCCATGTTGGGGATGGCGACGGCAGCGCGTTTGTATGACAGAAAATCGTATGCCCAGGCGGCTTTGCAAGCGTGTCGATATTGGCATGAGCGTTGGGGCAAGTATGTGCAGGGCTATTTATTAAGAGACTCGCCCGCGATGCCAGTGGACCGATCCGCATGGGCGATTGCTTCGCTAGCCCTGTATCAGCTTGGGCAGATTCTGCCGGAGCAGCAATGGCTACCTGAACAATCTCGCCTGTATCTGGATGCCTTGTTGACACCGGAGTTAAGCCAGACGGGTCGCTTTGTGGGGCATCTGTACAAAGTCGCGCCTGGGCAATCTGAATTGGTGGAGTCGGCTTGTGCTAGTTTCTTTTTGTTGGAAGCTTTGCTGGTGCATTCAGCTTGAGGCGCTGATTGGGGAGGTTCTGCTGCGGTATGTCAGACAGGCCTGCCGCACCGACAAGCTATTTTCTTTCACCAAGCAATCCAATCGAGGCATGTAGGGTTTGATGGATAGCCAGTGGGCTTTTATCACTTTTCTCCGACAGAGCTAGAACAACCATCACCAGCTTATCAGGCCGTGCAGGCCAAAACCTTTAATAGAGATGTTGACCTGCCTATTTGCAAGAGCGTGAGCGACTTAAGAGATTTGCAAAGACCCCGTCGCTCCCATCAGAAAATCAATGACATCTGGCGCAGTGATGATCTCAAAGCGTGGGTCCATTTGCTCGGCACTGAGCCCGTTGTGCACCATGCAAGACTTGCATACCGCCACGCGTCCCCCTTGGTCCAGATACCTTTTCAAGAGGTCGGCTGCAGGGTCAAAAGGCGCGCCGATATTAATTGGATCTGCTGCACCGGGAACACCCAGGGCCACACCTTCAGCCATCAAAATCAGGCAGGCGCTGTGCCCTTTTTGAACCGCATTGACGGCCATGGTGAGCCCCACCGTCACCTTGTCGGGATTGCCCTGTGCATGGAAAAGCGTAGAAACAAAAGCAGCGGGTTTAGGCATATCAGTTCTCCTGGATCGTGGGTAACAGCTGTCGTTTTAACGGAAGCAAGTTATGCATTCAAATTTTTGACCGTATTAATTTAGTATATGCTAAATTAAATTTTATCTAAATTAATAAGCAAATATAGCTGAATCAATCATGGCCCAAAGCAAATCCGATATCGCACTTTTGCAAGAGAGTGCTGATCAGGCTGCCACCTTGCTACAGGCAGTAGGTAACCCCAAACGCCTGCTGATTCTGTGTCTCTTGATTCAGCAAGGAGAGATGAGTGTGGGGGCGCTGAACGAGAGGGTGGCGCTCAGCCCCTCGGCCCTGTCACAGCATTTGGCGCGCATGCGTCAGGAAGGTTTGGTCAGCTACAGACGCGACGCGCAAACCCTGTACTACCGCATTGAGGACCCGAACGTCGCCAAGCTGATTGGCACGCTGAAAGACATTTTTTGTCCCTGAGCCTGTGGGCTTGAGGAGAGCAGGGCGTGTGGATCTATCCACTACTCAGGCCGTCGCCCAAGCCGTTTTTCCCCTTGCTTCTTTCTTGAAAGGAATAGCCATGAAAAGCAATGTAGGTAATTTGGATCGTATTGCTCGTATCGTTGTGGGCGTGGTGCTGATTGCTCTGGCGGCGACCCAGGTCATAGGATGGTGGGGC
>SMEP01000188.1_pt1 | contig 13419 bp, 14 predicted proteins | sample 2456231 | NCBI WGS metagenome assembly SMEP01 (sample SAMN10132595, study PRJNA489261) | soil metagenome | isolation source: day1 control-silty clay loam soil ammended with raw manure from dairy cow... | place: USA | collected 2015-05-15
ACCACGTGCAACGCTGGGCACACCCCAGCCAAAACTTAACATGACGTTATGTTTTACAGATAAATAGGCATACGACATTTATGGTTGGATTTGCTTCAATCATAGAAACAAACACGATTGCGGGCACGCGAGATGCGCGGGTCCGAGCCATCCAAGGAGGAAGATAATGAGTGACTTCGATCTGGTAGTACGAGGAAATATTGTTGAACGCGACCGCATCATCACTGACGGCTGGCTGGCCGTGCGTGAAGGCCGTGTGGCGGCCCGTGGTGTGGGTGCAGCTCCTTCGGCCCGCGAACAAGTCGATGCGCGTGGCATGTGGGTCATGCCCGGTGTGCTGGACGGTCAGGTCCACTCCGGCAGTCAGGCAAACCAGGAAGGTCTGGGTTGGGCTTCGCGTGCAGCGGCGGCCGGTGGTGTCACCACCATGGTTGAAATGCCGTACGACGATCCCGAGCCGGTTGCCTCCCGTCCCCAGCTGGAAGACAAGATTTCCCGCATTGAAAGCGAGTGCCACGTGGACGTGGCCTGCTACGGCACATTGAACGACCAGCACGGTCTGGAAGCCGCCGCTGGCCTGATTGAAGGCGGCGTGTGCGGTTTCAAATTCTCCACTTTTGAAGCCAGCCCTAATCGCTTCCCACGCGTGGAAGAAGACATCCTGATGGAAGCCTTCCGCCTGATCGCCCCCTCTGGTCTGGCCTGCGGTGTGCACAACCAGGATCAGGAGCTAACCCGCAAGAACATCAAGCGCATGGTTGAAGCCGGCGATACAGGCTGGGATGCCTTCTTGCGTGCCCACACGCCTTTGATCGAAAACCTGGCCACCAGCGCTATTTACGAAATCGGTGCCCAGACCGGCGCCCGTGCCCACGCGGTGCACGTGTCCTTGTCGCGCGGTTTTGAAATTTGCAATATGTACCGTCAAGCCGGCCACAAGGCCTCGATTGAAACCTGCGTGCAGTACCTGATGCTGAACCACGAAGAGCACACCCGTCGCTTTGGTGCCAAGACCAAGCATTACCCACCGATCCGCCCCAAGGCGGAAATGGATCTGCTCTGGACCCATATTGCCAACGACGAATGTACCTTTGTGTCCTCCGACCACGTTAGTTGGGGCCTGGAGCGCAAGCAGTTTGATAACGTGTTCCAGAACTCCTCCGGTGGCCCGGGTCTGGAAACCCTGCTGCCCGCCTTCTGGACTGGCTGCGCCGAGCACGGCATTTCCCCCACCATGGTCGTCAAGCAATTATGCTGGGGCCCTGCCCAACACTTCCTGCTGGAACACCGCAAGGGCACGCTGAATGTGGGCGCAGATGCTGACATCGTTATCGTCAAACCTGAAACGTACCGCTTCGATCCCTCCAATAGCCTGTCGGCCGTAACTTGGAGCTCGTTTGAAGACCGTGAATTCCAGATACGCGTGGAAGCCACTTATGTACGCGGCCAACTGGCCTGGGACGGTAAAACCGTGCGTAACGCAGCGGGCGACGGCCAGTTCATCCGCCCGCACAAGGCAGGCGAACTGTCATGAGCCTGGCCATGCCCTTGTTAAATCAGGAGCGCCTGTGGCGCAGCACCCAGGAGCTGGCCGCGTTCACGCTGCCCGACCAGCCCTGGACGCGCCGTGCCTTCTCCGATCTGTTTCTGCAATCACGTCAGTGGTTGCTGAAACAGTTCGAGGAAGCGGGCCTGAGCGTACGCTTGGATGCCGCTGGCAACTTGATCGGACGCCGTGAAGGGCGCAAGCCCGGTCTGGCGCCGATTACAACCGGCTCGCATTGCGACACCGTGATGTACGGTGGCCGCTACGACGGCATTATTGGCGTGCTGGCCGGGCTGGAAGTGGCCCGTTGCCTGAACGAGCAGAATATTCAGTTGGACCATCCTTTCGAGGTGGTGGATTTTCTGTCCGAGGAACCCAGCGACTATGGTGTGTCCTGCGTAGGCAGCCGCGCCATGGGTGGTGTGCTGTCTGAAACCATGCTGGCTGAACGCAATCCGCAGGGTGAAACACTGGCACAAGGCATTGCCCGCATCGGTGGCCGCCCAGAGGAACTGCGCCAAGCCCGCCGAGCCCCTGGCGATACCGCTGCTTTTGTCGAGCTGCATATCGAGCAAGGGCCGGTACTGGAATCACGCAATCTGCCTATTGGCGTGGTCAGCAATATTGTGGGCATTTGCCGCCACCGCATCATCGTCACAGGTCGCCCTGACCATGCCGGTACCACACCCATGGACATACGCCGTGATGCCCTGGTCGGTGCCAGCCTGATTATCAGCGAGGTGGACCGCAAGGCACGCCGTGCTTTGGGTGGGCCGGACTATCTGGTGGCCACTATCGGCAACCTGAGCCTGACACCCAATGCGTCCAACGCCGTTCCCGGACGCGTGGAGATGATGGTGGAAGTGCGCAGCGACCGTCAGGAGCTGATGCAGTCCTTTACCGAGGAACTGCTGGCCCAATTGCGCCCCGAGATCGAAGCGATGGGCCTGGGTCTGGAAGCCGCCCAAGTCAGCCTGGCCAAGCCCACGGACTGCACGCCTGATGTAATGAGCATCATCGAGCAGGCTGCCAGTGCTTTGGGATACCAGAGCATGGTGATGCCTAGCGGAGCCGGCCACGATGCGGTGTACATGGCACCCAGCGGCCCGATGGGCATGATCTTTATTCCCTGCCTGAATGGTCGCAGCCATTGCCCCGAAGAATCCATTACCTCCGAACAATTGCTGGACGGTACGCGGGTTCTGTATCAAACCGTTGTCATGCTGGACCAGAGCCTGGAGAACTGACATGGACTGGTCCTGTGATCAGCTTAGCGAACGCGAACGCTACCGCTTGTTGGTCAACACCGTGTTGCCGCGCCCCATTGCCCTGGTCACAACGAGCGACCAGCAGGGGCGCGTGAACACGGCCCCCTTCAGCTTTTTTAATGTGATGGGTTCTGAACCCGCTGTCATTGCTCTGGGCCTGGAGAACGATACGCAATCGGCTGATGGCCTGAAAGACACCACGCGCAACATCCTGGCCACAAGGCAGTTCGTGGTGAACCTGATCAGCGCCAAGATGGCACGGGCCATGAATATCTGCGGCATTGCCTACCCGACCGGGCAGGCCGAGCATCTGCAGGCGGGTCTGGATCTGGCCCCCAGCGTGCAAATACAACCGCCGCGCATTGCCCAGTGTCCGGTGCAGTTTGAATGCCGTCTGCACACCGCGCTGGATATGGGCCCGCTGCGCCACATTGTGATCGGAGAAATCCTGCATCTGCACTGTGACGACGCCATCCTGACACCTGAAGGGCGCATTGACATAGACGCTTACGACCCTATCGGGCGCATGCATGGACCTGACTGGTATGTCGGCCTGCAAGGCCGTTTTCAGTCAGAAAAACTGAGCCACCCAACCATAAAAACATCATGAATCGTCGTCCTCATATCTACGTTCTGAACCCCAATTCCAGCCAGATCGTAACGGATGGCCTGGACCGTGCTGTCCAGCCCCTGCGCCTGAGCGATGGCCCGGCCATCTCCTGCCTGCGTCTGCCCGAAGGGCCCGCCGGTGTGCAAAGCCAGACCGATATCGACACCTTGATTCCCCATCTGCGCGCCCAGGCGCTGAGCGTGCAAGACAACGCCTCTGCCTATGTGGTGGCCTGCTTTAGCGACCCTGGCCTGTACACCTTGCGCGAAGCGCTGGACGTACCTGTGCTGGGCATTGCCGAAACCGGCGTGCTGACAGCCCTGTCGCTAGGCCAACGTTTTGGAGTGCTGTCCATTTTGCAAGCGTCCATTCCACGCCACCTGCGCTATTTTGGCGCGATGGGCGTCACCGACCGTTTGGCCGCCGATCTGGCCATCAATATGGGTGTGTCGGAGCTGGCTGACGAGAAAAAAGCCCTGCAACGCCTGACAGAAGTAGGCCAGCGCCTGCGCGATGAACACGGTGCCGATGTGGTGGTGCTGGGTTGTGCCGGTATGGCTAATCAGCGTGATGCGCTGGAACAGGCCTTAGGCATTGCCGTTGTCGAGCCCACGCAAGCAACCGTCGCCGTTGCGTTGGGCCGTTGCTTATTAGGCTGGTAAGTCTGGATGAACGCCCCTTTGCAAGCCAACTGCTTGGCAACCGCGCAACGGCTGCTACAGGCACGCCAAGAAAACCGTCCCATCGAGGATTGGCCCGAGGCATTGCGCCCCACGTCTTTTGAACAGGCCTATCGCGTCCAGACCCTGCAAATGCAGGCCCTGGGCCCCATAGGAGGCTGGAAAGTTGGCGCAGCCAATACGGTGGCATCACCAACCTGCGCTCCCCTGCCCCAGCGCTTTCGCTATGCCAGCCCGAAGACGCCAGCAGGCGAAGGGTTGTCTTTACGCGGCATAGAGGTTGAAATCGGCCTCATCCTGGGTCAGGATTTGCCCCCAAGCCAAACGCCGTACTCCCTGGAACACATCTGGGGTGCCATCAGCCAGGTCTGCGTAGCAGTAGAAATTGTGGAGTCCCGTTTTGCACGGCGCGACACCGTAGGACGGCTATCCACACTGGCTGATCTGGCTAGCCACGGTGCGCTGATCCATCCGGCACAAGGCACGGCGGCCCAAGACATGCGACTGCTCGAACCCGAATGGGCACGAGTACAAGTGGGGCAGCAAGCACTGCTGCAAGGCCCGACTCAAAACCCGGCTGGCGAACTGACACGTCTACTGCTCTGGCTGGCCAATCAAGGTAGCCATCACGGTGGCGGCTTACAACAGGGCCAGGTGATCATTACCGGCATGTGCCTGCCTATGCTCTATGCCGCCCCCGGCGACCGAATTCAGGCCGCCATTCAAGGTATCGGCGAACTGGACTTTATCTGTGCCTGAACGCTTTGCCAGTACTGCGATGCAGGCTGGCAAAGCGATATAAAGACCGAATGTCTGCCTTAGAAAAACTCGTCCAGCAGGCAGAAGAAAGCAATGCGCCCAGCATCCATTTCCACACCATATAAAGCAAAAAACGGTGCCAGCCATTGCTTACCCAGATTGCGCTCTATGCTGCGCGCCGTCAGGGCCAGATCCTGATAACGATCAGCCACACCCAAACGCCCGCAATCGATAAAACCGCTGAACTGCCCTTGATGCACCATGACGTTGGGCAAGCAGGCATCGCCATGCGTCACAACCAGATCTTCCTGCGCCGGGCGGCTGGCATATAACTCGTCCAGCAGCTTCTGTACCGGCATACCCTGGCGTTCCTCGTCAAAATCTTCCTGATCAATCAAACCGGCTTGCGCCCGTGCGGACGCATCGGCCAAACGATGTTCAAGACGGTGACCAAAGGGGCAAGACTCCAGCGGCAGGCGGTGCAAGCTGTGCAAGGACGAGGCCAGCAACTCCACCGTCTGCTGGGCCGACAAACCCTGCGTGCAAGCCAGATCGTGGCCTGGAACGGCACTCATCAAGAGCCAGTGGCGGCTATTGGCCAAGAGCGTATCCAGCACCTGGGGGCAAGGCAGCCCTTGCGTCTGCATCCACCGCAGCCGCTCGATTTCGTCGGGCAATTCGGCCAAGGGCAGAGCATCCTCGGCTTTCACAAACTGGCACACTCCATCGTGCCAATCCAGACGCCAGACATCCGCCCCGGACTCCCCAACGGTTTGACGCTGCACCTTGGCAGCAGCCAGCTTTGTTTGCCAGACGGCAGGAAAACTCATGCTCAAGAACCTTGTTAAAAACCAATCAAAAAAGGCGGAGTAGATCAGGCTTGATACTGCAAATGAATCAGCGGATAAGGCTTGCCTTGATCATCGACTGGCGAGCGGCCAATACGCTGGAAGCCCATTTTTTCGTAAAAGCCTACCGCTTGCGCATTCTGCTCGTTCACATCGGTGCTCAGGGTGGGGTGCAAGCTCAAACCGTGCCGCACCAAAGCCTTGCCTACGCCCGTGCCCCGGCTGTCCGGGTCCACAAACAGGGCCTGCATATGGCCTTCGTCAATCAACATGAAGGCCAGCGGGTAATCATGCTCGTCCACCGCCAGCCAGAGGCTGGCCTGGGGTAGGAAACCACACACCAGTTCATCAATTTCCTGACGGTCCTGGGCAGATAAAAAATCGTGTGTGGCATCCACGGCCTTGCGCCAGATTTCAACCACACGTTGCCCGTCTTCCGGGCGCGAATTGCGAATTTTCATGGTGTTCATCTTGTAAGTACAGCAACGTTTATCAGCAAGCCGTCCACATTCTATGGGGGGTGACCTTATGGCAAGCAGAGGCCAACACCACGGCTTTGTCCTAATTCAACAGCCCTTGTGACTGGAAGATTTTTTGATAAACACCCCGAACTACGGCCTGCTTTCTTTGGTTGTAGTCCCGCACATTGTCTGCCCCCTCTTTGGCCTGCATTTTGGCCTGCGCATAACACTGCAAATCATCCGGGTGCGTGCTGAGCCAATCACGGAACAGAACATGGCGGATATGCTCGGGGCAATCCGGCCCAAACACATGCAAGTTCACACGCGGCCGCTCTTGGCGCAACATGCGATGCTGATACCAGGAGCGCTCACGTATGCTCAGCTCGTAGCCCAAGGTATTCAAGGCAGGGACATACTCTTCTTCCTGCTCCGGGTCTGCCACCAGTACATCGATATCAATCACAGGTTTGGCAGGCAGCCCCAATACCGCTGTCGACCCCACATGAGCAATAGCCAATGCCTTGCTGCCCAACGCATGCAAAATTTCCTGGCTCAAACGCTGGTACTGAACAGGCCAGGACGGATCGTAGGCCTGGACCTCGATCACTTCCGCTTTCGGCTCGCCCGCCACCCAAGGATTTTCGTTGGGGTCACCGTCCTCAAAAGTGGTGATTTTGCTTAGTGCCAGTGTAGGCATCATCTTTTTCTCACTATTCAAACAACGTCCCCTGAATGCCGAAAATGCGGTTCGGCTTGTTCTGACGTCAAATCACTCGAGCCAGTCAACAACACATTAGCCAAGCCGTGGTACAAGGCCGATAAGCGCAGCGCAATTTCAAGGGGACCAGCAGCCTGCCACAACCCCTGTTCAGCCCTACTACTCAACAATCTCGCCAGAGATCAAACCGCTTTCCAGTGCTGCCTGGCTCAGGTTCTGGCACTCGCAGATCAGACAGAAAGCGTGTAGCTCGGCTAGCATCCAGTTATATGTTTTGTAAATATCAGATAGCACGCTGACAACACTTCAAATCGCTTTTAGCTCTCTATTATGTGTACTGAAAATAGTACAACGACACACCGAATTGCCACTACGCCACAATAAAACTAGGAGGGAAGCCCCATGAGTACCAATGAAATCACCTGGTCCAATGGCCAATGGAACAGCACCAGCACACCCCTGATTGGCGCTACCGACCATGCTTTCTGGATGGCAACCACCGTATTTGACGGTGCCCGTTCCATTCAGGGCCATACCCCGGATCTGGACCTGCATTGCGAGCGCCTGAATCGTTCAGCCGTCACCCTGGGCATGGAGCCGGTGATGACGCCTCAGCAGACCATGGATCTGGTGCGCGAGGGCCTGAAAAAACTGTCTCACACCCAGGACTACTACATCAAGCTGCTGTATTTCGCACCCGGCGGTTTCCTGTTGCCCGACCCTGCGACAACACAGCTGGCCATCCACATTTTTGAATCCCCACTGCCAGCGGACAGCGGCTTTAGCGCCACTTTCAGTGAGTTCCTGCGCCCTGATCCATCCATGGCTCCTACCGATGCCAAGGCCTCCTGTCTGTACCCGAACACGCAACGCATCTTGCGAGATGCCAGCACACGCGGCTTTGACAACGCCATCGTGCTGGATTCCAAAGGCAAGGTAGCGGAGTTTGCAGTAGCCAATCTGTGGATTGTGCGTGACGGCGTGGCCCTGACCCCAGAACTGAATGGCACCTTCCTGAACGGTATTACTCGCCAGCGCGTCCTGCAATTGCTGCGCGACAGTGGCATCGAGGTGCGTGAAGTGAGTCTGACACCACAAGATGTGCTGGACGCCGATGAGGTATTTAGCACCGGCAACAATGGCAAGGTTCTGCACTGCAATCGCATCGATGATCGCCACTACGCTCGCGGCCCGGTAGAAACGCGTGCCCATGAGCTGTACATGGCCTACACCAAGACCCACTGATACCCGCTCTTGCTTCCCATAGAAAACGGCTCATGATTGAGCCGTTTTTTGTCATCAGGCTTCAGAACAAGCCGCAGCAGCGTCCTGCGGAAGGTCCGGTATTTGGCCGCCCTCCTGCTGAGCCTGCGCCTGTTTCATCTGATTCAACAAGCTATGCAACATCTCGGTAGACAGGCCGTGCAGCACCAGTCGATACCCTGCTCGTAACGTGGACATGGGCACCAAGGGGTGGCCGTTGTTCACCAGAATCAGATGCTCGGGCGCCTGCAAAATCTTGGCTGCATAGATACCAATGGTCTCGTCCAACTGCAAGGAATTGGCCGCACGCCAGAAGTCGTTGTCAGTCAACAGCAATTGGTACAAAGGCGTGAACAACTCAATGGCGCTTTGCAGGTCCATCTTGTTCAGCGGGCCTTGCGGCATATCATCCAGAGCCAAAGGCACGGGCTGAATCATGGAGAAGTCCACCCGTTCCGGCGGGCCGATTTCCTGATTATTATCCCGCAAGGTCTGGTTCAAGCGGATCACGAAATTGAACAGATTCAAATCGTGTTTCACAAAGGTGTGATCATGCAATTCGTCGATGTTCATCGGCGTCAATGGCGTGGTCGGCACCTTGGTGGGCGAGTTAGCCGCAATAAAAGCCAGCACCTGCGAACCCAGATGGAAGTGGCGCAAGATCAGCCAGTTTGCCTGAGGCGAGACAAAGCGCTTCAAGCCCCATACCAAGATGCGATGCAACAGGCCCGAGTGCGACCATTTGCGTGGCAAGAAGGTTTTAACGATCTGAATCACGATAATCATCAGACGCGCCAGTGGCCGCAGAAACGGCAACAAATACTGGCGCGATGAAGAACTGGAATCGGCCAGCCACGCCTGTTTTACCTCATCAGGCAACGGCGTGCTGCGATCCAGATATAAAGCCCGCCAGGGACTGGGGTCTAGGGGGTCATGCTCTTTACTTAAAAAATCCGGAATTTTATCCATGATTTAAAACTCTTTCGCGTATTGGAACTGCATCAAGTACAGGGCTGCCGTACGGCGTGCGGTTTCAATAATAATCTGTTCGGCGCGACCTGTTTCATCGCAATCCAGCGCCAGCTCGACCGCCACCAACCAACGGGCCAGATGATGTTCGTCGTTCATGCCGTGATAGTGCAGGAAACGGTACATATTCGGTTCCAGCGACAGCGAAGATTTCAACAAAGGCAGCAAGGCCGGCACAATGCGCTGGCCCGTGCCTTCAATAATATAAATCGCGCCCAACAAACCAATCGGGTCCTGACTGGCTGCCAACGCATGCAGATAAGAGTTCAGGGCCTGACCACCAGGGTTACGCGACAATTGCTCGATCTCGGTAGCCGTACCACCGGCCTGCTGATAGTCCTCGAACAAGATCTTGAAGTCGTCCTGTTCTTCACCGGCGTGCAAGCGAATCAGCTCGGCCAGCGGTGCATAAGTAGGCGACAAGGAATCGCAGGCTTCGCGCATCCATTTGGCCCCTTCACGTACCTGGGGAATCCAGTCCGCCATCCACTTTTGATAGTCCTGCATGCGCATGGAGCCATCGTGCAAGCTGCGCAGCAAAGGCGTGCGCCAGACTTGGGAGCGGTAATCGTGCCAGATAGGGGCCAGTTGCGTCAGCAGATCGCGCAAGCCTTGCGGGGCGGTAGCCGGGTCATGCGGGGGGGCAATATCCACCTGATCCGTAGAGGCGGACTGTTTGGCAGCGGGGTAGGACACTGCCGCTGCAGGCGCATCGCAGGCTTCCACTTCCAACAACATGTAGGCTGTCGTGAAGCGGCCCGACTCGGGCACGTAGCACAGGACTTGCTCGCCGGGCGTCAGGGTCCGGTCGCGCATGAACTCGGCCAGCATGATCAGGATGGACGCTGCGCCCGTATTGCCACGCCAGCGCAGATTGCTGTACCAACGCTCGGCAGGAATGGCCAGCCCGGCTTGTTCCAGCAAATCAGCCACGACGGGAATGAATTTCTCGGACGAGTAATGGCATAAGAAATGACTGATACGCTCGGGGTCCACCCAACCATCACGTACCAGCTTCACGTACTCGTGAATGCCGATATCAAACAGATGTGGCAACAGGCGGATATCCTGGCGCAGAGACAGGGCCCCGGCCTGCTCGGCCTCGGCCCAGGAGTCGTAATCCAGATGGCTGCGGCTAGACTCGCGCGTCGACCCTAGCTGCATGCACACGGGGTAATCGCCCGAAAAGGACTTTTGATGAATCCAGCGCAGGCGCAGACGCACACCAGATTGCGTGGTGGGCAGCACCTGATCTTTATGGCTGAGCAAAGCGGCACCCGCGCCATCGGAAAGCATCCAGCGCAAGAAGTGCGCATCAAAGTCCGCTTGATAGTCTTGCGAGGCAAAGCGCGAGCGGCGGAACAGACGCGACGGCATTTCACTGGCCACGGCCAGGCCGTGGCGGTGCGCTCCCAGCTCAATCCCTTGAGCAACGGTTTGCAAGGCGGTAACGCCAGCGGCGCAAATTCCATGGACGGAATGTACTTCCAGCGGTGGCGCGCCCAGCTCGCCCTGAATCGCATTGGCAAAACCGGGCATCAACAAATCACCACCCGAAGAGCCGCTAGCCAACAGACCGACCTCGCCCATATCCAGGCCCGCTTGCTCCAGGCAAGCACGTATCGCGTTGGCGGCCATGGTCGTGTTGCTCCAGCGGGTTCCCCCGTCTTCAGCAATGGCGTAGTAACGCTGCTGAATGCCGTTTTCTGCCAAAATGCGCTGCTTGATACGCCCCGATATACGGTTCAAAGGCGCAATAAAACGATCCATCTCAGTGTTATCGACCGGCTCGCCGGGCATAAACCACTGGGCCTGATGGATAACAACGTGCTCAAAGGCCACGGGCATAGAAATACTCCTGATTACACGGAATCACGCCGACGCTCGGTCTGGCCCACGGCGTTCAAAGATTGACTGCGGTAGCGGGGCATAAACAGGCCCAGCACAAAAACACGCAGTATATAAGGCACCAGCCCCCCTTCGTTCAAGGCGTCCGGGGTGCGGGCTCGGTATTCAGTGTTGTGCAGCCGGGTCAACTCAGACCAGTGCGCACGCGAATGTTCATGGTGGGCCACATGCAGGCCGATATTGAACAGCAATGGATTCACCAGCCCCTCGAAATTACGGGCATAGGCCAGTTGCTCACCATGCCGGGCCTGATGGCTGCCATCGGCATGGGCATGCTGCAGGTAATTGGTGGTCAGCAGCCAATGCAAACCATGCAGCTGCGGCAGGATCACGTACAAAAAACCTTTGACCGGGTCCAACGCCAGAGCCAACGTCCAGCTTCCCAGCCACAGGCCGTATTGGGCCATGCAATAGGCCCACACACCCGGCCAGCGGCGATGCAGGCTACCCAGCCAGCCAAAAATAGAGGGATACAAGGCAGGCGCGGCCTCAAAAGGATGCATCAGCCAGCCCAGCGTATCGTTGGTGTCGCCCCGCCAGAAACGGTAAGTGCGGGCCACGTCTTTTTCACCATGCTTGTAGCGGTGGTGGTTGCGCCCATGCGCAGGCCAGAACACACAAGCGGGGTGGCCTTGCACCAGAGTCAGCCAAAAGTCCGTCAGGCGATTGGGCAGGCGGCCCTGCCACATGCGCAAATGATGATGGTTGTGGTTGATCACCCCGACACCCAGTGTCAAAAACAGCAGCAAGCCGTACAGAAGCCAGGAAAAACCGCCGCGCCACAGAGCAAGGACCAGAACGGGGTAGGCAATCAGGTACAGCAGACTTTGCCAATCTCGCGGCTTACGCAAACGCCACGCTGCACTCATCCCCGCGCCTCTTCGGGGCGGTCAGGCAGGCGGGTACCAAACAGGCGGTCCATAAAGCTGAACTGAAAGCCGTAATTACCGTTGTACTGAGCGTGATGGCGCTGGTGTCGACGGCTGGCCGCCAGCCAGTTGCGGCTGGAGACAGTGGGAAAAAAGTCGTAATTGGAGTGGCCGATGCTGTTGAAGAACAGGCTGAACAGGGGCACGGACAGCAAGGACCAGAAGCTGAAATCATGTACCAACATGGGCAGCAAAATCACATTGCCCAGCATGATCGATTCCAGCGGGTGAAAGCTGTAGGTAGAAAACGGTGTCACCACCACAGAGGAGTGATGCGGGCCGTGATAACGGCGCAACCAGCGGGTATGCAAGAGGCGGTGGTTCACCCAGAAATGCACATCATTCCAGATCACCAGGACCAGAATTTCCAAGGCAATGCGTGTCGCGCTGGCATCCGGCGTCAAATGCGCCCAGCCTAGCTGCAAAAAGCCCCAGGGGAATATCATACCGGTGCCAAAAATCAGAATGGCCGAGCCGGATTGCTTTAATTCCCGACGCAGTTGGCCCGGGCGCAAAGGGCGCGTGTCCAGGGGGCGTCCCCACCCCAAAGCAGGGAAAAGCCAGTGTGTCAGCGCCAAGGTGCCCAGTGCGAACAGCACGTAAATGCCGCCGAAAAACAATAAGCCCGCGCCCATTACCTGCCAGACGCTCAAGGCCTGAAAAGCCTGCCCCATGCCACTCTCTATGTATCAAATTGTGCTCATGCTAGCGCGGGTCGAATCATTACGTTGGTTAATTTGGTTACTAATTGCAGAGACTTGGCCACGCCATTCAGGCCCCACTGACGGTACCTCTGTGCTTAGGGCCCGCTTACGATATACTGATCCGTCATCGACTTTCCTTAGACACCATGAGACGCTGGTTCGTCGTCGTCTTACTTCTCATCCTCCCCTTCCAGGCGTATAGCTCCCACTTTCACGCTACCGTGCAAGGTGGTCAGTCTACATTGGTCGTCCAGCAAGACGCCCATGCGACCGAGCTGCGTGTCGAAACTGGAAAGCATCCCTTGCAACAGCTAAGCGCCATCCTGACGCCAACGCCCATGCAGCAGTACGCCGATCACGCGGATACCCCCTTGCCTTGCCCGGTACAGTCTTGCTGGCTGCATGCCTGGCCTTCGGCGTGTCCACCTTTTTCCCTGCCAGCTGTTTGCTGCGAATTCGCACCGGAGCACCGCCCGCCGCGCGTCTGACCCCTGGCGCGCTACCCGCCCTGCTCCCGCTTTTTTGCACTTATTTTTCTGTCTAACAGGACAAAATCATGGAATGGCTACTCGATCCCAGTATATGGGTCGGCTTATTAACTCTGGTGGTGCTTGAGATTGTTCTCGGCATCGACAACCTGATCTTTATCGCGATTCTGGCCGATAAACTGCCCCCGCATCAGCGCGACCGTGCTCG
>SMEP01000189.1_pt1 | contig 13384 bp, 10 predicted proteins | sample 2456231 | NCBI WGS metagenome assembly SMEP01 (sample SAMN10132595, study PRJNA489261) | soil metagenome | isolation source: day1 control-silty clay loam soil ammended with raw manure from dairy cow... | place: USA | collected 2015-05-15
AGACCGGCCATATCCAGCACGCTAACGCCTTTTTGCTCAATATGGGCAGCCATGCCCAGCAGGCCGCCTACCGTTACCACGCCGGTACCGCCGATACCGGCGATCAGAATGCCGTAGGTCTTGTCCAGATTGGGCAGTTTGGGTAAAGGCAGCTCGGCCAGATTGAACGACTCCAGCGAACGGCCTTGGGCTTCGGGCTTACGTACCTGTGCCCCTTTCAGGGTGACAAAGCTGGGGCAGAAGCCGTTGACGCAGGAGAAGTCTTTATTGCAGGAGGACTGGTTGATGCGGCGCTTGGAACCCATAGGGGTGTCCAAAGGTTCTACGGATAAACAGTTGGATTTGACCGAGCAGTCCCCACAGCCTTCACAGACCGTGTCATTAATAAAGGCGCGCAAGGCTGGGTCCGGATACGTGCCCTTTTTGCGACGACGACGTTTCTCAGTCGCGCAGGTCTGGTCATAGACCAGGATCGTGGTGCCGGGCACTTCACGTAGTTCGCGCTGCACACGGTCCAGCTCATCGCGGTGATAGATGGGCGGGTTGCCTGCCAAGCTCAGGCCCTTGAACTTCTCGGGCTCGTCGGTGACGACCACAATCTTGCGGGCACCTTCGGCATGTACCTGGGCAATCACGTCGGTGACTTTCAAAATCCCGTCTACCGGCTGGCCGCCTGTCATGGCTACAGCGTCGTTATACAGAATCTTGTAGGTGATATTGGAGTTGGCCGCGATCGAGGCACGAATGGCCAGAACCCCCGAGTGGAAATACGTGCCATCGCCCAGATTGGCGAACACGTGTTTTTCATCGGTAAAGGGCTGCTGGCCAATCCAGGCGACCCCTTCGCCCCCCATATGACTGAAGGTAGAGGTGTTGCGGTCCATCCAGACTGTCATGTAATGACAGCCAATCCCAGCCATGGCGCGCGAACCTTCTGGAACGCGGGTGGAGGTATTGTGCGGACAGCCCGAACAGAACCAGGGTTTGCGCTCCACGCTGACGCGCGGCATGCGAGCTTCACGGTCTTTGGCGTCCAGAATAGCCAGTCGAGCCTGGATGCGGGCTTGCAGCTCGTCAGGAATATCCATGGTGCCCAAGCGGCGAGCAATGGCGCGCGCAATGATGGCGGGCGACAGTTCACCTTGGGGGGGCAACAGCCAAGGCGAGCGCGACAGGGACCATTCGCCACCACCATGCTCGGTCTCGTCGAATTTGCCGTAGACCTTGGGGCGCACATCGTCGCGCCAGTTATAGAGTTCTTCTTTAAGCGCGTATTCCAGGATCTGGCGTTTTTCTTCCACCACCAGAATTTCGGACAGGCCGGTAGCAAACTGGCGGGCGTCCTGCCCGTCCAATGGCCAAATACAGCCTACTTTAAAGAGTCGGATACCGAGTTCGGCACAGAGATCGTCGGACAGGCCCAAGTCGGCCAATGCCTGACGGGTGTCCAGATAGGCTTTACCAGCCGTCATGATGCCAAAGCGAGCCTGTTCGGAGTCAATCTCGACACGGTTCAGCTTGTTGGCACGCACATAGGCTAACGCCGCGTACCACTTGTGGTTCATCATGCGGGCTTCTTGAGCCAGTGGAGGGTCGGGCCAACGGATATTCAGGCCGTCAGCTGGCATGTCCTCAATCTCGGGCAGGACGATTTTCAGACTGTCCGGGTCCAGGTCCACTGAGGCGTTCGATTCCACCACTTCGGTGACGCACTTCAAGGCCACCCACAGGCCGGAGAAGCGGCTCATGGCCCAGCCATGCTGGCCGAAGTCCAGGTATTCCTGCACGTTGGCCGGATACAGCACGGGAATTCCGGCGGCGGCAAAAACGTGGTCGGATTGGTGGGCGACGGTGGAGGATTTGGCGCCGTGGTCATCGCCCGCCAGTACCAGTACACCGCCGTGGCGGGCGCTACCGGCCGAGTTGGCGTGTTTGAGCACGTCCATGGAGCGGTCCACGCCAGGGCCTTTGCCATACCACATGGCAAAGGTGCCATCGAAACGGGCGTTGGGGTAGAGATTGGTTTGCTGGCTACCCCAAACGGCGGTTGCGGCCAGGTCTTCGTTCAGACCAGGTTTGAAGACGATGTCGTGTTCTTCCAGGTGTTTGCTGGCTTGCCACAGCGCCTGGTCTACGCTCCCTAATGGGGAACCCCGGTAACCAGAGATGAAGCCTGCCGTATTCAGACCCGCGCGTTGGTCGCGTTCTTTTTGCAGCATGGGCAAGCGCACCAGCGCCTGGGTGCCGCTCATATAGGCGCGGCCCTTGGTGACAGTGTATTTGTCGTCCAGGGACACGGATTCCAACATGGCCTTGTAAGGTTTGTTGAGTGGGGCATTCATGAGTTTGTCTCCTGCAAGAAGGATGGTTTTCGTGCAAGTTGTTGTAGTTTGTACTTTAGTCTAGGACAGCTTTTTGTTATCGTAAAATCAAATTTACGTGTACCTGATATCTGAAAAACGGATGGCTATGAAACACGAAGTGACCTTGAGACAGTTCCGTTATTTCATTGCCGCGGCGGTCAGCGGGCAGTTCTCTGCTGCTGCTCAGGCGGAGAACGTATCGCAGTCGGCCATCAGCAATGCAGTGCAAAGTTTGGAGCGTCAGCTAAATGTGGCGCTGTTTGAGCGCTTGCCGCATGGCGTGGAATTAACGCCACAGGGGCAGGCTTTTTTCCACCATGCCCATCATGTGATTGATGCGGTTAGTGACGCGCTGAACCATGCGGATTTGCGGCGTCAAAATATCGAGGGGCAGATTCGGGTGGCGGCGGGGTACACCGTCTTAGGGTATTTCCTACCCGATCTAATCAGCCGCTTCAAGCATAGTTATCCCAATATCGATATCGAGCTGGTGGATATGGAACGCCCCGAAATGGAGGCGGCCCTGCAAAGCGAACGTATCGATTTGGGTGTTGCTATTTTGTCGAATATCACCGATTTGGCCATGTATGGGCATCATCGTTTGAGCAGCTCGCGCCGTCGCTTATGGGTGTCAGATCAGCATGCCTTGGCCAATGAATCCAGTGTGATGCTGGAGCAGATCAATAATTACCCCTTCATTTTTCTGACGGTGGATGACGCGGAGAGCGCTGCCAGACGACATTGGGGGCAACCGGATTTTCCTGAGCGTGTGGCAATGCGGACGCGTTCACTGGAGGCCGTGCGCGGTTTAGTGGCATACGGCTTTGGCGTGACGATTTTGTCCGATATGGTTTACCGACCCTGGTCTTTGGAGGGCAAGCGTATCCACGCAATTGGGATTAGCGATCCGGTAGAGTCGGTTGAGGTAGGTCTGTTATGGCCCAAAGGACGGGAGCCACAAGGTTTAGTGGCCTTGTTTCAGCGCTTTTTGATCCAGGTCTGTGATCATGATATGGCCCGCGCCGGCATGGGTAGCCGACGCGGTGGGGGACTGCTTTGATGCCGGTTTAAGGCACTAAAGCCAGACCAATTCGGAATTGCGAAGAACGATCGCGGTAGCCCAACATGGTTTCGGCATAGCCCGAGAAATACTGACCATAGATATAACCATTCATGTTTAGCGGCGTGCGGTTCAGTGGCCAGGCAATAGCAAACTCGTGCGTGTTGCGGCTGCCCGCACCCTTGTTATACATGCCTGACAGCACCAGCCCGTTGTCCTGAGCGTAGCGCAGCTTCCAGTCGTAACGGCCACGGTAGTGTGCCCAATCGGAGTTCTCGCCCATAAACACATAGTGTTTGATGCGCGGGGCAAAAGTCAGCGTAGCGCCGTGATCGAAGCGGTAATTGAATTCGGGCTGGATGAAGACCTCGTTCATGGAACGGGAGTCATCTCCGGACTTGCCGTTGGAGGCATGTTCGTAACCGGTTGCCAGACCCATGAACAGGCGTTTTTGCTCAGACTCCCAGATGGAATCCTTGCGCCAGAAGAAGCTGGGTCGGTAGGTGGTGTCAACGAACGGCTTGGAGTCGGCGTGCAGATCCCACAGCGCTGTCTGCGTATAGCCAATGTAGAAGTGGTCGTAGAAGCGCGGATTGCTTGGATCGGACGGCGAGTGCAGGCGATATTTGAAGCTCAGCTGGAAACGCGCATTGGTGCCGCCTTTATTGCCCCCAATAAAGTAAGTGGGATCGTGTGCCGAAATGGCGTTGCTGAAGTTCTCGAAGCTTGAGTTTGCAGGACGTAAGCCCTCTCCGCTATTAATAGCCGGGCCCTCGGGCCGTGCGCCGGCGGCTACCGCTTGTGCATAAGGCAGTTCTGGATCAATGACACGCGGATTGCCGCCCGCACCGGCGTTAATAACAGGCGCGGCGGTAGGGCGTGAGGTAATCGGGCTTTGGCCTTCCGGATTGGTATCCAGTGCCAGCATGACACGTTCACCCTCAATATTTACCGCTTGCAGGCCGGTTAGCCCATTGGGGACGACCGCTCGCCAGCTATAAGCGTTGAAATTATTGGTAGGGATAGACGCTCGGGGCCGGGCAGTAACCAATTCGGCCAAGCTGCGGATGACGTTGCCGTTATTGTCGCGCCACTGCAAAACCAGGTTTTGTGGGGCGGTCCAGCTCATCAAGCTGCCAGTGTCGTTATAGACGATGGCGTCAATATTGACGCTTTCGCCGGAACTGGCCTGTACTTGGCGCAACTGATAGGTGATACCCGCCTGTGCGGTATTCAGGAGTGCGCTCAAGAGAAGAAGAGGGGCCGATAGTATTAAAGAGTGCTTACTTAATTTCTTTTTGGCCAGCATGAAAAAAAAGTCCAGAAAAACGAGTTAATCCGTACACGACTGTACCATTTGGTCTCTGAAATACTACTTATAATTAATTTTTTTACAGTATTGACACTCTGATTAGCTTGCCGCTTATCTAAAATTACTTTTCAGGCTAGAATACTCGATTGTCCTTTTCAGCCATGTTTTTTGCAAAAAATTGGCTTTGAATCGGTCCTGGCTAATACAGGACCGGAAATTTCAGGACCTTGCATCGTCCAGCCTGGTTTGGCGGTGCCATCAGAACCTGGCGGGTGTAGCTCAGTTGGATAGAGCACAGGCCTTCTAAGCCTGGGGCCGGGGGTTCGAACCCCTCCACCCGCGCCATATCTTACGTCCTTTCTTACGCAGCGCTTGCTTGGCCGTGTCGGGCCGATGCCACCTTCCTGTGTGGTCTTTTCTTGCTGCTTATTCTCTTTTAAACCTCTGTTTTAACAGTATGTTTTCTGATTTGTTCAGGGGCTGTTGTCCTAAGGGGCGGGCTGTGTTTGCTCTGTCCTAGGCATAACCCTGATGCCGTGTTAACAGTAAGCATGGTGTAAGTGTCGGGCTCTAATGTTCACCGCATAGGCGTCGGCAGGCGTCTTTACAGCGCCGTTTTCAGCCTTTCCCGGCTGAGTCGGTTCAATAAGATACGCCAGCAAAATAAGGCGTTCAGAACAATGCGGAGACAAACTATGCAAGACCCCCTTGTAGATCGGATTACGGCCAATCCTCGCTATCAGAACCTGGTCAAGACCCGGCTGCGGCTGGGCTGGATATTAACCATCGTCATGCTGGTGGCTTACTACAGCTATATCGGCATTATTGCTTTCGACAAGGAATTGTTTGCAGAGCGGCTGGGTGGTGGCGTCATGACTTTGGGTATTCCCATTGGCTTTGGAGTGATTGTCCTGGCGGTTGTCATTACGGGCATTTATGTCTGGCGTGCCAATACCAAATTTGACCAGATGGCCAAGGAAGTTCTTGAGGAGGTGCGTAAATGAAGCATTCCCATCTTCGTTCTGGCCTGGCTCTGGGCTTGATGCTGGTCAGCCCCGCCTTGCTGGCGGCGGGCGGTGACTTGGGCGAGCTGCAAAAGCAGCCGACCAACTGGACGGCCATTGGCATGTTCGCGGCCTTTGTTCTGGCGACCTTGTGGATTACCAAATGGGCGGCTGCGCGTACCAAGTCGGTCTCTGACTTCTATACGGCAGGTGGCGGTATTACAGGCTTTCAAAACGGCCTGGCCATTGCCGGTGACTATATGTCTGCGGCTTCCTTTTTGGGTATTTCGGCGGCGGTGATGATCAACGGCTACGACGGCCTGATCTACTCCATCGGCTTTTTGGTCGGCTGGCCCATTATTACCTTCTTGTTGGCAGAAAAGCTGCGTAATCTGGGCAAATTTACTTTTGCCGACGTGGCGGCCTACCGTTTTCGCCAAGGTCCTATCCGTGCCTTTGCGGCCTCGGGTACCCTGGTTGTGGTCTTGTTCTACCTGATCGCCCAAATGGTGGGTGCAGGCCAGCTGATCAAGCTTTTGTTTGGTCTGGAGTACTGGGTTGCCGTGGTGCTGGTGGGTGTGTTGATGATGGTATACGTGCTCTTTGGCGGCATGACAGCCACTACCTGGGTACAGATTATTAAAGCCGGTCTGCTGCTGTTTGGTGCTACTTTCATGGCCCTTATGGTGATGGCTCAGTATGGATTTTCGCCTGAAAAACTGTTTGCTGCAGCGGTGCAGGTCAAGACGGACGGTGCTCTTGCTGCAGGCAAGGACGCCATCCAGGCCTCCGCGATCGGTCAGGCCATTATGGGCCCAGGCAACTTCATCAAAGACCCGATCAGTGCCATTTCCTTCGGTATGGCCTTGATGTTCGGTACGGCGGGCTTGCCACACATCCTGATGCGCTTTTTCACGGTACCTGATGCGAAAGAAGCACGTAAATCCGTGTTCTGGGCAACCACCTGGATTGGCTACTTCTACATCCTGACGTTCATTATTGGCTTTGGCGCTATCGTGCTGGTGTCGACCAATCCACAGTTCCTGGAAGTAGGCGGCGACCTGATTGGCGGCTCGAATATGGCGGCGGTCCACCTGGCTGATGCCGTGGGTGGTGACGTCTTCCTGGGCTTTATGTCTGCGGTTGCCTTTGCCACGATTTTGGCTGTAGTGGCGGGTCTGACCTTGTCGGGTACTTCGGCGGTTTCGCATGACCTGTACTCCACGCTGATCAAGAAAGGCAAGGCTACCAACGAGGAAGTGATGCGGGTATCGCGTGTTACGACCTTGATTCTGGGTGTCATTGCGGTATTGCTGGGTATTATTTTCGAGAAGCAAAACATTGCCTTCATGGTGTCCCTGGCTTTCGCGATTGCTGCCTCGGCTAACTTTCCGGTCTTGTTCCTGTCTATTATGTGGAAAGGTTGTACGACACGGGGTGCCACGATTGGTGGGTTCTTGGGCTTGACGGTTGCTTTGCTGTTGACCCTGCTCTCGCCATCGGTTTGGGAAGCGACGATGGGTAATCCTGTAGGTTCGGCGCCATTCCCTTATGCGTCGGCGGCCTTGTTCTCCATGCCTTTGGCCTTTGTTGCGATTTGGTTCTTCTCGATCACGGATAGAAGCGAACGCGCTGCAATTGACCGTGCAGGGTTTGAAGCTCAGTCGGTGCGCTCCGAGACGGGGGTGGGTGCTGAAGTGGCGTCTTCGCACTAACTCATCGTGCCAGACCGGGCGTACCCGCCCGAGCCTGGCCCTGATAGTGGCAACGCACAAAAAAACCGGTGTGATTTTAATCACACCGGTTTTTTTATAAACCTTTATGGCTGATAGCCATGCGTTGGCGTCAGATTCAGACTTGATCTTGGGCAGGGGTGGGCAAGCCGTCAAAACGCTCGTAGAAATACGCGGCAGCTTCGGGGGCTTGGTCGTCCTCGGCCCGCAGGGTGGACAGGATATAGCGTTCAGCTTTAGCGCAGACTTGACGGTATACATCCCGGCACAGCTCGTAAGCTTGCTTCCCCGCCCAGCCTGCAGGCAGTAGCTCAATGGGCAATTGGGGGTCGTGCAACTGGATACGGCGGAACTCGTGAATCAGCAAAGTGCGAATCACAAAAGCCAGTTCGTCGTCATAGGACTGGCCGGTGTCCAGCATGGCCAGGGCCGGTGCAAAACGCTGAATGAACTGTCCATAGCCGCTGGCTACCTGGGCCAGATCCCAGCTGTCCTGAATCAATTGAGACAGAGGACGGGTTTGGGGCAACTGAGACGGCTCCAGCTTGCCCACATAGACCAGGGATTGGGCTTGCGTGGCCTGCAAGATGTAATCCAAAATGGTGTGGTCTGGATTGGGATGCAAGAAAGCGGTAGGGGACAAGGCACAAAAACCTTCCCACAGCAGTTCTTTGCGTAGGTCCGCGCGTTGTTTGGAGTTCATCATCAGACTGGGCATGCTGAAGATCAGCGTCCATTGCCCATCCCAGGCCAGATAGGTCGGGGTGTAGATACGTTGGTACGCGTGTTCAAAGCGCCGACTGGCTTCGGGGCGCAAGGTGTACTGGCTACGTCGCCCTTCGCGCTGCGCGCTTAACCAGCCTTCCTCTGCCAGTCGATACACACTGGTGCGCACCAGCCGGTCGCTGATCCCAAAGGGGGCCAGCAGCTGAATCAAACTACCCAACCAAAGTTTGCCGCCATGCGGGCGGATGACGTCGCCAAACAAGGTCATGACCAGGGACTTGGCACGGGGAGGGCGATTTTCCAGATGGTGGGCGGCCCAGTGGGCCAGATCGGAATAGGGAAGCTCGGACATTGTTTTTTTAAAGGCGCTCAAGGCTGTATGGGAACGGCACGCCTATCTGTGTAGACCGTTTAAGTGCTTGATTATAGAGGGTGGGTGCGCAAGCGGATTGAAAGATTGTGCAAGCCAAGGGCTTTCTAGAAGCTTGTACGTTTTTTAGGCGTACGCACACTAGAGATAAGGGCTGGCCAGCCAGATAAGGCGATTGCGCAAACGCTTGCCAAAGCCGATCGAGCCCAAGGATTCCAGGCTGACGGCTTCGGCTTCTTCAATTTCCAGGTCAATCAGGTTCTGTATTTGACGGGCTGTATCGCGGCTGTAGATTTCCACATCCAGTTCAAAGTTCAGGCGCAGGCTGCGTGGGTCCAGATTGGACGAGCCGATATAAGACCAGACGCCATCAATGGTCATGAGCTTGGAGTGGTTGAAAGGGCCGCAGGCACGCCAGACTCGACACCCGGCACGCAGGACCTGATCCAGCTGGGCCGTCATGGCGTAATTGACCAGCCGCAGATTGTTTTTTCCGGGAATGACGATATCCACCTGTATGCCGCGCCGGGCGGCCGTGTTCAAGGCACCCAGTAAAATCTGGTCTGGCAGAAAATAGGGGGACTGAATGCGGATATGGCGCTGGGCGACGGCAAAAGCGCCTTGTAGCATATGGTGCGTGCTGGCCATGAAGCGATCGGGGCCGGACGCAATACAACGTGCTGGGACATGAGGCTTGGGTGCGGGCGAGGCACTGGCATGCCAGTAGGCGGGGGACAGATCCTCGCGGGTGGTGAACTGCCAGTCGTGGTGAAAGGAAGCCAGCAATTGCATGACAGCCGGGCCTTCCAGACGGAAATGGGTGTCCTGGGAGGGCTTGCCGTCGCTGTATTGCTCCATAAAAGACTCACGCAGGTTCATGCCGCCCGTAAAACCGACCGTGCCATCCACAATCAAGAGTTTGCGGTGGCTGCGCAAATTGGCGTAGGGCATGCGTAAAAAGCCCAGTGGGTTGGTCATGAACAAGGCGCAACGTATGCCTTCGCGGCGCAGTGATCGCACAATGGGAATGCGTGAATATTTTGCACCGATGGCATCAACCAGAACACGTATCTGTACGCCACGCTGGTGGGCCTTGGCCAGGGCACTGACAAATTCACTCCCTAAGCGGTCACTGTCGAAAATATAGCTTTGCAAGGCAATGGTGCTGCGAGCCTGGTGAATGGCTTCCAGCATGGCGGGGTAGGCCTGATCGCCGCCCACCAGTACCCGTACATTGTTCCCATTGCGTAATTGGCTGCGGCTGACCCGGTCCCCCAGAATCTGTAAAGAACGGAAGGGCGCGCCCACCAGGGCGCCGACATCGGAAACAGGGGGGTGCAGGTAGGTGACTTGTTCATAGAACACATCGGCACTGTGTTCCAGCCGGCTTTGACGGCGCACCAGGTTGATACCGGCGATCAAATACAAAAATGGCCCCAACAGCGGGGACATGATGATGACACCGACCCAGCTGATAGCGGCGCGGACATCGTTTTTGGTCATGGCGGCGTGAATAGCCGCCGAGACGCCCAGAATAACGCTCAGCGCCAGGGCCAGATGCGGCCAATAATCATGCAGCAGGGAGCGCAGGTGTATCAGATACTCTTGCATGGGTTCAGGTGCTAAGGCTCTCGTGAAGGCTGTTCGGGGCGTTGGTGCAGGCTGTGCATCCAGGACGGATTAGGTTCGCCTTGGGCAGCAAACTGCTGCAGACGGGAGGGAGAGCGCCACACGCCACCTCCTATGCCGGGGGAGGGCTGAACGCCATACCAAAACCACTGGCCGTCTTCATCTTGTGCCAACCAGTCCCAATGAGCGGGGGCCTGATCCCAGCAGGGAAAACCGAGTGTCATCAGCAACTTCCATAAAATGGGACAGATTAGAGTATAAGAAAGCGTGATTTTGTGCCAGTTTCTCTTGCTGGAGCAGCCGTCTGAAAAGTAGGGAGATGGCTGGCCTGATGTTTGGCAACGGGGATTACCTGGTTGCCGATGGGCTGAAAAGGAGGGGGGGTGTCAGACTGGGATTCACAATCAAACACAGTTTATTGTCCAGTCGGGACCTGTGCGGGGGTGTGCGAAGGCGCCAAACTTGCTACGATGAACAAACGCAAAAAAGCCCGCAACGTGGCGGGCTTTCAAGTATGCATTTCCATTTCCTGATTTTGTCGCCATTTAAGGAGATATTCAAAATTTTGGAAGCGGTAAACTTTTTGGGGTGACCGATGGGGCTCGAACCCACGACAACCGGAATCACAATCCGGGACTCTACCAACTGAGCTACGGCCACCACTGTTACTGCTTTTTTGCTTCTGGCCCGCCATGGGGTGAGCTGTGAAGTAAAGAATGTATTCTAGCATGGCTTTTTCAAATAATGCAACAGCCTTGTAAGAATGTCTCAACCCTGAGTCTGCCCCCGGTCTTGCCGGTAAGCAGGGGACTCAGGTTTAATGATTTCCCCTCGTAATAGCAAGGAAGCGCGAAATGTCTCAATTATTCGTCGTTCATCCCGAAAACCCCCAACCCCGCGCATTGGCTCAAGCGGCTGAACTATTGGCTAAAGGAGGGCTGCTGGCCATTCCTACCGATTCCAGTTATGCCGTTGTCGCCCGTCTGGACGATAAGTCCGCGGCGGACAGCCTGCGTCGTTTGCGTGGCCTGGATGATCGTCATCATCTGACCTTGCTGTGTCGCGATCTGGCCGAGATCAGTCATTTTGCCAAAGTGGACAACCCGCAGTACCGCTTATTGAAAATGGCAACCCCAGGTCCTTGGACGTTTATTTTGGAAGCGACTAAAGAAGTACCGCGTCGCGTGTCTCACCCTTCGCGTAAAACGATTGGTATCCGGGTTCCCGACCAGAAAGTAGCCCTGGCCCTGATGGAAGAAGTGGGCAGCCCGCTGATTTCCACCACTCTGATCCCCGAGGGCGAAGACGGGCCCTTGAATGATGCCCAGGAAATCCTGGAGCGCTTTGCCCACCAATTGGCTGCTGTGGTCGATGGCGGACCTTGCCCCTTGCAAGCCACTACCGTGATCGATTTGACCGGCCCGACACCGGAAGTGCTGCGTCGCGGTTCGGGTGATCCTGCCACTTTGGGCCTGTCTTGATCCTCCTGGCTTGCACAAAACTCGCGTCCAGGTGCGTATCCGTGTTTCAATTCTGAACCTTGGGGCAGCACTCGCTGTCCCAATCAGATGGGCTGATTGCAGGTGGCATATCTCTTTTGATCGGTAGCGGATAAGTCCCCAGCCCGGACCAAGGATCACCATGGACTCTTTTATACAGACCTTGACGGTCTATGCTTTGCCCGTCATTTTTGGCATTACGTTGCACGAAGCCGCGCACGGTTATGTGGCGCGTATGTTTGGCGACCCCACAGCCATGCTGGCTGGCCGTATCAGCCTAAATCCATTACGGCATATTGATCCGATAGGCACCGTGGTGGTGCCGGCGGTCCTACTGCTCTCCAGTGCCATGATGGGCATGGGCGGCATTCTTTTTGGCTGGGCCAAGCCTGTGCCTGTGGATTGGAGCCGCTTGCGTAATCCCAAGCGCGATATGCTTTGGGTGGCGCTGGCTGGACCTGCTTCAAATATGCTGATGGCGATTCTATGGGTTTTATACGCCCATGTGATGGTCAAGTTGGGCCAGGGCGACAGTCGTTTCTTGATGGGCATGGCCGTTGCCGGTGTCCAGGTCAACCTGGTTTTAATGGCGCTGAATCTATTGCCCTTGCCGCCTCTGGATGGTGGGCGCATCGTATTTAGTCTATTGCCTGATCGTTTGGCCTATCATTATTCTCGTATCGAGCCTTACGGCATGGTCATTTTGATCCTGCTGATGTTTACCGGCGCACTTTGGACCCTGATGAGCCCTTTGATAGCGTTGGGTGAAGGCATATTGAAATGGTTCTTATGATTTAACGGCTTATCCGTTAAACTTGTGAGTCATTATTTTTTTGGGCTGTAGGGCCTTAAACCCGGAGATTCATCTCATCATGGCAAGTTCGGACTCTGCTATTTCCAATTTTCAGGGCAGCATGGTTGCCCTTGTTACACCCATGGATCCCAATGGGGGTCTGGATTTTGCCGCTTACCGAAAGCTGATCGACTGGCACATACAGGAAGGAACCCGTGTGCTGGTGGTCGTTGGAACCTCGGGTGAATCGCCCACGGTGTCGGTTGATGAGCACGCTGAATTGATCAAGATCGCTGTTGAGCATGCCGCCGGGCGTGTTCCCGTGATTGCCGGTGTGGGTGGCAACTCCACGCGTGAAGCGATTGAACTGTCGCGCCATGCCCAGGAAGTGGGTGCCGATGCCGGTTTGTCGGTAGTGCCTTACTACAACCGTCCTACCCAGGAAGGTATGTATCAGCATTTTCGCGCCATTGCCGAAGCGGTTGACCTGCCTCAGTTTCTCTACAACGTGCCTGGCCGCACGGTTGCCGACCTGCAAAACGACACCGTTCTGCGTCTGGCTCAAATCCCCAACATCATTGGTATCAAAGATGCAACGGGCGATCTGGCGCGTGGAGGCTTGTTATTGCGTGATGCACCGGAAGATTTTATCGTGGTCAGCGGGGACGATCCTACTGCCGCTTCCTATATCTTGCTGGGTGCCAAAGGTAACATTTCCGTGACGGCCAACGTGGCGCCACGCTTGATGAGCCAATTGTGTCAGGCAGCCCTGGATATGGATGTACCCACGGTACGCCGTTTGAATGCCCATTTGGCAGGTCTGAACAAGAACCTGTTTGTTGAGGCTAACCCCATTCCCGTGAAATGGGCCGTTGCAGAAATGGGCCTTACTCAG
>SMEP01000333.1_pt1 | contig 13355 bp, 12 predicted proteins | sample 2456231 | NCBI WGS metagenome assembly SMEP01 (sample SAMN10132595, study PRJNA489261) | soil metagenome | isolation source: day1 control-silty clay loam soil ammended with raw manure from dairy cow... | place: USA | collected 2015-05-15
CCCGATCCCGCTCACGATGCCCGTTCGGCAGAAGTGTTATTGGCGGCCCATGAGTATGATGCGGTCGTAATGGATTTGCGCCTGCCTGATAAACACGGGTTGGTGCTTTTGCGCGAGATGCGCGAACGCGGTGACCACACGCCTGTGTTGATTCTGACCGCGCAAGGTGCCTTGCAGGACCGCGTTCGTGGCTTGAATCTGGGAGCCGATGATTTCCTGACCAAACCCTTTGCTCTGGAAGAACTGGAAGCTCGTTTGGCTGCTTTGGTGCGGCGCAGCCGTGGGCGCGTCACGCCGGTAGTTAGCTGCGGCTCGCTGGAATACAACCCGGAAAGCCGGGCTTTCCTGCTGGATAACGCCATTGTGCACCTGACCCCGCGTGAACATGCGACCTTGCTGGTCTTGATCAGTCGTTCAGGCATGCCAGTAGAAAAGACTCAGCTGTTCGCTCGCGTGTTTGAACACGATAGCGATGCCAGCCCGGATGCCATCGAGGTCGTCTTGCACCGTTTACGCAAGAAACTGGCCAATAGCGATGTGCATATCGTGACGGTGCGTGGTCTGGGCTATATGTTGGAAATGCTTGAGGCGGAATCCGGCGTCGCATGACTGCACCTTCCCCACCCCCCGCCACGGTCTGGCAAGGCAGTTTGCGCTTTTGGCTGCTGGTATTACTGATACCGGGTGTGGTGGCCCTGCTGTTGTACGACAGCTGGGAGGATTATCTGGCCATGAATTCCGTCACGGAAAATGTCTACGACAGTGCCTTGCTGGAACCGGCCAAGGTGCTGGAGACCAGCGTGGAATTCAATGCCGATGGTAGCTTGCGTATTGATCCACCTTTCTATGCCCAGGTCATGTTGGAGTCCAGACCCGGAAATCGCAAGTATTTCCGAGTAGAAGAAGTCACTCCTTTGGTGCGCAACCTGGGCGGGGCCGATGCCAAGCAATTAAAAGGTCGCACTTTGCTGGGCATGGAAGGTCTGCCACGTCCCGCCAATCTGGCGGATCACGAAGGCGTGCCGGTTTTCTACGACTCTTACTTTCGCAACGACACCGTGCGCATGGTGGCCTTGTGGCGTGACCTGCACTACAAAGGCCAGCATAGGCAAGTGCTGGTGATGGTGGGTGAAAGCATGGATTTGCGCCTGCGCACCCAGCAGGAAGCCTGGCGGGAAGGTATTTTCCGCAATTTACGCATGCTGCTGTTTGCCGTGCTGTTGGTGTGGTTCGCCGTTGCCTGGGCTTTGCGTCCTTTGCAGGCCCTGCGTCAGGAAGTGCGTAATCGTAGTGTGGAAGACCTGCAGCCCTTGGACGAGCGTGACGTACCGCGCGAAGTTGTGCCTTTGGTGCGTTCGGTCAATCACCATATAGAGCTGTACCGCTCCGTGCTGGACAGGCAGGCTCAGTTTCTGGCCGATGCCTCGCATCAGCTGCGTACACCGCTGGCCATTATTCATACCCAAGCCCAATATGCCCGACGCGAACCGGATATTGAGCGTGTCCGGGAATCTTTGGGGGCGATTATCAAGCAACTGGGGCAGGCTACCCGCCTGACTGAGCAGTTGCTGGCCTTGGCTCACGCCAGTCACACCACCAGCATGAGCCAGGGGCAGATTGATCTGGCCAGCCTGGGGCGCGAGGTGGTGCTGCAATATTTACCGTTGGCGCGTGAGCACCGGCAGGATCTGGGCTGGATCGGGCCGGGTGAAGAAGGCGAACAAGCACCCTTGTGGGTCTATGCCAGCGATGCCGAAATTCATGAGTCCGTGTCCAACCTGATTCATAACGCGATCAACCATGCCGGTAGCGGCAGCGCGATTACGGTTTCTGCCGGGCACGACGACAAGCTGGCGTGGATCAGTGTCACTGATAACGGTATGGGTCTGGCGGCCAGTTTGCGTGAAAGCGTGTTTGTCCGTTTCGATCGCGGTGGCCCGGCACGTAAAGGCGGACGGGGTTCCGGTTCAGGCCTGGGCTTGGCCATTGCCTTGGCGTATGCCGAGCGCAATGGCGGCACCATTGTGCTGACCGATGGCGAGCCTAACGATATGGGTGGTTATGGCTTGAAAGCAACCTTGCGCTTGCCGCTGCTTGCTCCTGAATCACCCAAGCCAAGCCCAAGCGTCTAATTTAACTGGCGTCGCTTGGGCGGGCCAGCAGCTTAAACAGAGTAGAAATATCCAGATCTCGATGGCCTTGCTCTGCAATCTTTTCAAATTGCTCTTGAATCAATTGAGTGCCCGGAAGCAGTGCGCCGTTGCGCAGCGCTTCTTGCTTTACCAAGTCCAGATCTTTCAACATCCAGTTCACAGTAAAACCGGGCTGGAAATCCCTGGCCAGCATAGTCGGACCTTTGGTCTCCATTTGCCAGCTTCGCGCTGCGCCCTTGCTCAACACCGACAAAGCCTGCTCCATAACCAAGCCAGCCCGTTCTCCAAAAGCCACCGCCTCTGCCAAGCCCTGTAACAGACCGACTACGGCAATCTGGTTCACCATTTTGCACAGCTGCCCCGATCCCAGGGGACCCATCACGGTGCAGGCCTGGGCATACGTCATCATCAAGGGGTGGGCACGTTCGATATCTTCAGCCTTGCCCCCGCACATAATGCTGAGTACTCCCTTTTGAGCACCCGCCTGTCCACCGGAAATGGGTGCATCGATAAAGGAGACATTCTTGCTGGCTGCCTGCGCACCCAGTTCCCGCGCCACTTCTGCAGAGGCGGTGGTGTGATCTATAAATAGCGCCCCTGCCGCCATCCCTGCCAAGGCACCCTCAGGCCCCAGAAAAATAGCCCGCAGATCATTATCATTACCCACACAGGCCATGACGATATCGGCTTGTGCTGCCGCCAGGGCTGGCGTAGCCGCCCATTCTTGTTTGAACTGCGCACTCCATTGTTCTGCTTTAGCCTGATTGCGGTTGTACACCGTCACCTGGTGGCCAGCCTGCGCCAGATGCCCCGCCATGGGGTAGCCCATCACGCCCAAACCAATGAAGGCCACTTTTTGTGGAGTGGTGGACTCATGGTATTTAGTTTGAATCGAGGGGGGCATGGCGGGTTCTCCTTAAAGAAAATCGTGTCAGGGTGGACAGCTTAGCGCAGCTTGTCGGGTGTGATTGTTGCCCGTGCGAATAAGCGGCAAAGCGTTTGTGGCTTGACGGCGTCAGGCCCCTCATGTTCTAAACCAAACATAGATCTGTAATAAATGGGATGCATCCGTCTGGATTATGATGGCCCCACATAATTTCCTAGCTAATTAACTGGAACGTGAACCTTATGACCACTTTTGACCGTCGTCGTTTCTTGAAGCTGGCAGGTGCCACTGGACTGGCGTCTATGAGCACCTCTTTGCCATGGACGGCATGGGCTGCAGATGCAGCTGTACTGGAAAAAGCGAAGGCTCAAGGCCAGGCTGTTTTCTACGCCAACATTACGGCGGTTGAGCCCATCATGAAGGCCCTGAAACAAGCACAGGGCATCGAGGGCAAATACACCCGTATTTCCAGCTCCAAATTTATCCCCACCATCCTGACCGAATTCAATGCTGGCAAGCTGATGGCCGATGTGGTTCAGGCTCCGCTGCCTATGCTGCAGTTGCTTAAAGAGCAGGGCGTACTGATCCCCCATCAGTCCGAAGCCTTGCAAGGCTATCCGGAATGGGCAGCTCAAGACGATTCGATTATTCAATTTGGCATTGAGTATGTGTCTTATATCTATAATACGGACCACCTCAAAGCCGAGGATGCTCCGCAGCGCTACGAAGATCTGGCTGATCCCAAGTGGAAAGACAAGATCGTCATGGCCAACCCTTCTAACCACCCCTCCACGATTGGCTGGCTGATTGGTCTGAAGGAAAAGGTCTTTAGCAGCGAAGAACAGTGGCTGGACTTCCTGAAAGGCCTGGCAGCCAACAAGCCCATGTTTGTGGCGTCTTTTGGCCCAACACCGGCCCCTATTGAAAGTGGCGAGAAGTTGATTGCCATTTCCATGCCTAAATACATTGTGACTAAGTCGCCTGCACCATTGGCCTGGGGCCCTATGTCGGGTCAGCCTTTGCTGGGTTCCCCGCGAGCCATCGCCCTGACCAAGAACGCACCGCATCCTGATGCGGCTCGTGTGTTCCTGGATTACTGGCTGGGCAATGAGGCAATGGGTATCTTGGCCAATAAAGTGGGTGAATATGTATTGGCTCCAGGGGTACATCCACCGGTTGCGGGTATCGAGCAAGCCAAGGTCGAGCCGATTCGCGACCTGAGCGATGAAGAACTGGTCCGTTGGGGCCGCGAGTTCAGCCGTATCTTCGCAGTCCGTTAAGCGCGGGAACGATTGGTTCGCCAAGAACGGGGCGCCGCGGCGCCTCGCCTTATTTTTACTGAAAACTGTTACTCATTATGCAAATTGAAATTACCGGCCTAAGCAAGACCTATGTCTCAGAGGGCAAAGCCTTCAAAGCTTTGGACAATATCAACCTGACAATTCCCGCTAATGAGTTTTTCACACTGTTAGGACCCAGCGGCTGCGGCAAAACCACGCTGCTGCGTTGCATAGTCGGTCTGGAAACACCAGACGAGGGTGAAATCCGCATTGGGGACGAGATCGTCTGGTCCAGCGCTAAAAATATTGCCGTGCCGGTGGAGAAACGCGGTCTGGGCATGGTGTTCCAGACCTATGCCATCTGGCCGCATATGACGGTGTTCGATAATATTGCCTACCCCCTGCAAGTGCGTGGTGAGCGTAAAGAGGTGATCCGTGAAAAGGTCGCCAACATTTTGAAGTTTGTGCAGCTGGAAGGGGTGGATCAGCGCTCGGCCACGCGTTTGTCTGGTGGTCAGCAGCAGCGTGTCGCCCTGGCTCGGGCCTTGGTGGCAGAGCCTAAAGTCATCTTGTTTGACGAGCCGCTTAGCAATCTGGATGCCAAGCTGCGTGAAGAAACCCGTAAAGAACTACGCGAGTTCCTGAGCCGTCTGGACATTACCGCTGTCTACGTGACGCACGATCGGGTTGAAGCCTTGGCCTTGTCCAACTCTATTGCGGTAATGCGTGGTGGCAAGATTTTGGAGATCGGCTCCCCAGAGAAAATTTATTTTGATGCTGACCATCGCTTTGTGGCGGACTTCATTGGTCGTGCGAACCAGATCAGCGCCAAGGTACGCGAACAGCGTGTCGATTCCACTATTGTGGAATGTGAGTTGGGTCAGCTGCATTGCAAAAAACGTGACTTGCCCGTGGGGACTGAGGTCACCCTGTGCATCCGTCCTGAATTTATTCGCGTCAGCAGCCAGTCGGGTGACGTGGGTCAGAACCTGTTCCACGGTCAAGTTCAGGCGCTGGAGTTCGTAGGTGAGTCCTACGAGGCTGAGGTTAACGTCGGTAAAGAAAAGCTCTTGGTGTGTATTGATCCGGATGTGAAGGTGAAAGAGGGCGATACCGTGCGCTTTAACCTGCACCCTGAACACTGCATGCTGTTGTCGGCATAAGGGCGGGGCATCATGAATCAAACTCGCAGACCACTTAGCTGGTCGCTTATTCTGATCGTCGGTTTTCTGACCCTGTGTCCAGTGCTGATGTTGTTGCTGGGCAGCTTTTCGCAGGGCCTGACCGCTTTTGGCTCCTTCACCACGGCCAAGTATGTGGCCGCCTATACCGATCCTTTCTTGCTGGAAGTCACCTTTAATACGGTGGTCTTCGTGCTGGGCTCGTCCGTGTTCTCTACGGCGCTGGCGGTTTTCCTGGCTTACCTGAACACCCGTACCAATATGCCTATGAAGGGTGTGTTTACGGTGCTGTCCATCGTACCCATGATGATCCCGCACTTGCTGTTCTCGGTCAGCTGGGCCTTGTTGCTCAACCCGTCCAATGGCTTGATCAATATGTTCTTGCAGGACACCCTGGGTCTGCAAGAAGCGCCGCTGAATATTTATTCGCTGTGGGGCATGATTTTGGTGGAGGGCTTGCTGAACATGCCCGTCGCCTACCTGATTATTGCTCCCGCCATGGCCTCTTTTGACGTGTCCATGGAAGAGTCCTCGCGCGTGTTTGGGGGCGGTTTGTGGCGTACCTTGACGCGGGTGACTCTGCCGATCTTGCGCCCTGCCATCATGGCTGCTTTCATTCTGGCCATTGTTCGTGCCTTGGCCTCCTATGCCGTCCCGCGCGTGTTGGGTACGCCGGGCCGGGTGGATGTGCTGGCCACCTATCTGTTCGAGATGATATCGACCGGTTTTGCTCCGGACTACGGAAAGGCGGCGGCCTTGGGAATGAGCGTGCTGTCCGCTTCCATTGCCTTGATCGTGTTGTATCGCTACATGACGGCAGAAAGCAGCAAGTATGTGACGATCTCCAGCCGTGGCTTCAAACCCACTCAGCTGGAACTGCATCGGGCCAAAATCCCTCTGTTCATCATTGTGGGCATTATCAGTTTGCTGATGGTGGTGCTGCCCGTGGCCGTACTGCTCTATACCTCCATGGTTCCGTATTCCATGGTGCCTAGTGCTCGTGCCTTTTCCTTGATGAGCTGGGCGAATTGGATCGATGTCATACAAGATCCGATCTCCAAAGTGGCCATGAAAAACAGCCTGTTCCTGGCGGTGGTTGGGGCTAGTCTGGGTGTGTTGCTGTCGCTATTTGTGGCTTACGTCGTGGTTAAGCTGCGAACGCGCGCCGCGGCTTTGCTGGATACCTTGAGCTTCTTGTCCTTTTCCTTCCCGGGCATTGTGATTGGTATCGGCTTTATGTGGTTCTTCGTGCAAACGCCGCTCTACGCCACCTTAACGGCGTTGTTGTTGGCCTATATCGCAGCGTATCTGCCTTATGGGATCCGGCCTTTGTCGGCGGCTTTCGTGCAGGTGCATGCGCATTTGGAAGAATCTTCTGCCGTTGCCGGTGCCAGTTCCTGGACGACTATGCGCCGCATCATTATTCCTTTACTGATTCCCGGTGTGGTGTCGGCCTGGATTTTGATGGCAACCATGTTCATCCGCGAATTGACCGTGTCCGTGGTACTGTCTCGTCCCGGTACGGAAGTGCTGGCGGTACAGGTGCTGAGTTATGCTGAAGACGGGCTATGGGGCAAGCTCTCCGCACTGGGGATTATCATGATTTTGATCTCTACCGTGCTGGTACTGCTGGCCATGCATATCGGTAATTTCTACAAGCGCCGTCAAGGCACGATGTAAGGTAGATCCTGGCTGATCTCAATGGCCTGAGTTCCGGGAGGAGCTCAGGCCATTGTTGTTTGTGCTGCAGGGTTTTATCTTGTCGCCCATAGCGCCTTACCCGCTTAAGTGGCTTCAACCTCATGCCGAGGCAACAAAAAAAGGCCTGATTTCGGGAAGAGATGAAATCAGGCCTTCTTATTTCCAGCACCGGTTTGAATGCGCCCAAGACAGGACTTGGATTCAAACCGGGGGTCAAGCTGTGCTTTATTCCTCTTCCACGAAGGTGGCTTCGCGTTTCTTTTTCACCGAAGGTAGGGCAACGACGACAACCAGGAAGGCCGCCAAAACCAGCAGTGACAAAGAGAGGGGGCGAGTCAGGAAAGTGGTGTAGTCACCACGGGACAGCAGCAGGGCGCGGCGGAAGTTTTCTTCCATCATCGGTCCCAACACCAGACCCAGCAGCAGCGGAGCACCTTCACAACGCAGCTTGGACCACACGTAACCTACAAAACCAAATACAGCGGTGACCAAAATATCAAACACGTTGTAGTTCAGCGAGTACACACCCACGGTGCAGAACACCAGAATGGCAGGGAACAGCAGGCGATAAGGTACTTTCAGCAGCTTCACCCACAGACCCACCAGTGGCAGGTTCAGAATAACCAGCATCAGGTTACCAATCCACATGGAGGCAATCAGACCCCAGAACAACTCGGGGTGGCTGGTCATTACTTGTGGGCCGGGCTGAATGTTGTGGATGGTCATCGCACCAATCATCAGAGCCGTCACCGCGTTACCTGGGATACCCAGAGTTAGCAGCGGGATGAAAGAGGTCTGCGCAGCGGCGTTGTTGGCTGACTCAGGGCCGGCCAGACCAGCCGGATGACCTTTACCAAAGCGCTCCGGGTTTTTGGAGATTTTCTTCTCCAGTGTGTAGGAGGCAAAGGAGGACAGTACAGCGCCACCACCTGGCAAAATACCCAGGCAGGAACCCATGGCGGTACCACGCAGCACAGCAGGCCAACACTCTTTGAACTCTTGCTTGTTGGGGTATAGGCTGCCCACTTTGCCGGTGATCTCTACGCGTTGATCACCCAGCTCCAGGTTGTTCATGATTTCGGAGAAACCAAATACACCCATGGCAACTACGGCAAAGTCGATACCGTCTTGCAACTCTGGAATGCCAAAGTCGTAACGGGCTACGCCGGAGTTTACGTCAGTGCCGACCATGCCCAGCAGCAGACCTAGCAAGATCATGCAGATGGCTTTAGGCAAAGAGCCGGAGGCCAAGACCACTGCACCGACCAGGCCTAACACCATTAAGGAGAAATACTCCGCGGGCCCGAACTTGAAGGCGACTTCGGCCAAGGGTGGCGCAAAGGCAGCTAGTAATACGGTGGCAACACAACCGGCAAAGAAAGAACCCAGAGCAGCAATTGCCAGGGCAGCACCGGCCCGGCCATTACGTGCCATCTGGTGTCCGTCCAGTACCGTTACCACCGCTGAGGTTTCTCCCGGCAAGGCGACCAGAATGGCCGTCGTGGACCCTCCGTATTGAGCACCGTAATAAATACCAGCCAACATGATTAGGCCAGCAACAGGCGGTAGCACATAAGTAATGGGGAGCAGCATGGCGATGGTTGGCACAGGGCCAATACCAGGCAAGACACCAATCAAGGTACCAAGCACACAGCCGAGCAGGGCGTAGGCCAAGTTCTCGGGCGTGATTGCCACGGAGAAACCCAGCATCAGGTTGTCAAATAATTCCATATCCGTTCACCCCTAATCAGGCCAGAAAACTCGGCCACAAGGGGAAGACCAACCCCAGGCCCTTGATGAATGCCAACCAGACAAACAGCACCAGAAACACGGCTGCGCCCAGTGCAATTGGCCAGCTGAATTCATGGCTGGCAAAGCTGCTGATCAGAACGAGTACGAAAATAGAGATGTAGACACCCAGGGAATTGAGTGTCAGGCCGCAAAGCACCACCGCGCCGATGATAACCAGGGCCACTTTCCAGTTAAACTTATCTATCTCGGTTTTTTCCGCTTTGGCAGACATCGAGCTGAGTGTGACAACTGCCCCTAACAAGCTTTGGCATACACCCAACCAGAAAGGGAAGTAGCCGGGTCCCATACGAGCAGCAGTTCCCATTGAATAGCTGGTGGCCCCAAGCGCAAAAGCCGCGCCTATAACCACAAACATAATCCCGGACCAAAAGTCCTGTTTGTTTTTAATTTGCATAAGGTGGATTCTCCGTGTCTGCCCTGCGCATTGGTTTTCCTTTTTCCTGTGCCAGCTTCTTTATAGTGAAGTTGAACTCCACCCCCCCGATAGTGCCGACTTCATTGAACAGGGGTGACGCATGGTAATGGAGCACCAGCAGACTGGAAACCCTGACTTGACCCTAGTTTTTAAGGGTTTTCCCGCTAATTCGGGAAACTTAGGGTTTTTTGGGAGCGTGTTGGGCGGTCAAGAGGATGCTTTGAAAGAAGTTTGAAAGGTAATGGAAAGATGGGTGAAAGGTTATCATTAGTATGAAATTCCTCTACCCAGTAACCCTAGCAATGGTTTACGACTTTCTCGCTGACCGTATCGGTCAACTGGTAGAGCAATCTCGTCAGCTACACGCTGAACGCGCTCAATTATTAGCTCGTCTGAAAACTCAGGATGCCGAGCTGGACGCCTTGCGCCAGCAGAACCGTCTTCAACAAGACGAGTTTGAGTCCTTGTCCACCGGTGTTGCTTCACATCAGCGTCAATTGGATGTGGTGCAGCAGCAAGCGCAAACTGATCAGGCAGAATTGAAAAAACTGCTGGAGCAGGAACAAGCTCAGATCGTGGCCCTGCGCCGTGAGCTCGACAGTGCGCGTGCTGGCATGGGCGTGTTGCGTGATGTGGCTGGACAGGCTCGTGACCAGATCGGTTCGATCCTGATACGTCTACCCGGTGCGGTACAGGAGTAAACTATGGAACGAGTCGATATTTCCCTGTTGGGTCGCGATTACTCTCTGGCCTGCCCACCCTCAGAAAAAGCACGCTTACTTGAGGCGGTTAAGTTAGTTGACCAGCGCATGCAGTCCATCAAGGGGTCGGGCCGCGTTTCGGGTAACGAACGCATCGCTGTTATGGCCGCCATTCAGATCGCCAGCGAGTTTTTATCTGCTAAAGCACCTGATGGTCCACTGGCTAATGTTGCTTTTGGCGATTTCAAGCGTAAAATCGAAGACATGCATACAATGATTGACGATGTCATAGAGCCTTCAGGCACATCGCGTTAAACCAAATTTGAAAGCAGCCCTGCGTTTTTCCTCATAGGCTGCCTTCATCCCAGTAAGTCCCTGCCGTGTTCGTGACACGACCATACATTCCTTGAACCAATGCTTTTGGCATACAGGTTGTTGGATTGGCCAATAGGAGCGATCGTCCTTCGCGGCGAACCCGAAGCTGGCCTGATGACAACCGATCTTGGACCTTCGGTTCCAGGATGCCGGTCTTGACGGCAATGGTGGGGCACCTACGAAAAAGCCCGTCCAGAAATGGACGGGCTTTTTACTTTCTTCTTATCCTTGATTAGTGTTTTTGGCTCTTTGGCTGACAAAGGCAAACAGAGCCAAACCACCAACAATCATGGGCAGCGATAGCCATTGGCCCATCGACAAGCCTGCACTGAGCAGACCCAGATAACCGTCAGGCTCGCGGGTGTATTCCACCATGAAGCGGAAAAAGCCGTAGCCAATCAGAAACAAGGCACTGGTCTGGCCTACGATGCGCGGACGACGCGTGAACCACCACAGCAAGATAAATAAGGCGATACCTTCCAGCGCCATCTCATACAGTTGTGATGGGTGACGCGGGGTAGCATCTACTTGCGGGAATACCATGGCCCAAGGGACATCACTGGGGCGGCCCCACAACTCACCATTGATGAAATTTCCCAGGCGGCCAACAGCCAGCCCCAGCGGAATCAAAGGCGCCAGAAAATCGCTGACTTCCAGAAAACGTCGTTGGCGGGTACGGGCAAACAGGGCAATCGTAGCCAGTACACCGATCAGGCCGCCATGAAAGGACATGCCGCCTTGCCAAACATAGAGAATTTCCAGCGGATGCGACACCAGGACGCAGTAAAAGATCAGGTCTTCCAGGTCTTTGCGAGTCAGCAAGGAGTAGCCTGCGCGAATGCGTGCTGTACCTGCCAGCCATACCAGGCCAAAGCCGACTAAATACATCAATCCATACCAATGAATGGCAAGGGGGCCAATTTGTATGGCGACAGGATCAAACTGCGGGTGAATTAACATGCGTGCCCATTACAGAGATGATTATCAGATAATAGCGTGACTGCGAGCCCAGGCTAGGGCTGGGTAAATTGTAAGGGAAGGATCATGCTGCATTCAGTCTCTTGGGTCAGCCATTTACCATTAGTAGTTTTTTGTGGGCTGATGACCTTTAATCCAGCGGCAAAGGCTGATACGGTAGCGGTGACGGACATTGTGCGGGCGCAGTGTTTGTCCTGTCATCAGATGGATCGTAATCGGGTCGGGCCCCCGTTCCGGGAGATTGCTCAACGCTATGCGCACGGTCCGGCGCAGGAAGCCCAGGCGTATTTACAGAGACAAATTCAGCAGGGCAGCCGGGGCAATTGGGGAGCGATTCCCATGCCTGCTCAAAACCGGATCAACGCCGAGCAAGCGCAAGCTATTGCAGCCTGGTTGTTAAGTCTAGCCAATTCGTCAACAAAGGAGACTTCATGAAGGAAACAGCCATATTAGGTGGCGGATGTTTTTGGTGCACCGAAGGTATTTTCAAAGCCTTGCAAGGCGTGCAGTCGGTGGTGCCGGGTTACTGTGGCGGCCACGTTGAGCATCCTACCTACGAGCAGGTTTGCAGCAAGCAGACCGGCCACATTGAAGTGGTTAAGGTGGAGTTCGACCCTTCTGTCATTTCCTACCGGGATTTGCTGGAAGTTTTTTTCCTGACCCACGACCCTACCACGCCAGATCGTTTTTTGTCAGAACGAGGAGCAGCGTCGCCAGGCTTTTGAGGTGATCGAAGAAATTAAACCGCAGTTCGATGCGCCTATCGTGACGCATGTACTCGACAGCCCTACGTTCTGGGAGGCCGAGGATTATCATCACGACTATTTTGCGCTTCATCCCGAGCAGGCCTACTGCCAGATGGTCATTGCGCCCAAGCTCAAGAAGTTTTATCAGCGTTTTCAGGATTTACTGATTAAAGGCGCCTGAACTGCCTTTAAGAATGCGGGGCAGGAGCAAGGTAGCGTCTATACAGGACGCTACCTGGTAATGTCAGCCGTGCCATCAGGCCAATAATTAGTAAGGTCAGGACAACTCGACCCACCAGGGCTACCCAGATGTTGGCACCCAGAGCCAGAATAAGAATGGTGTCTTCAATCAGGGAGTGGCTCAAGGAAAGCCAAGATAAAGCCAGCAGGCGTGTTCGGGGGCTGTAATTTTGTTGGCGGGACTCATCAATAATCAAGGCGCCGCCGTAGCTCAGGCCCAGCAACACCCCGATGGTGGTTGTGGGGGCGACGCGCTCTTCCAATCCTGAAAAACGTAGCAGGGGCAATAATAAACGGGTTAGTAAACGGGTGAAGCCGATCTTATCCAGCACGGACAGAATTAGTAGCAAGCCCAGGATAATGAGCCAGGTCATTAATAAAGAGCTGGCCGTGCCCCAAAACCAGTCTACCCAGCCCTGCCAACCTCCTTGTGTGGCATTGGACTGGCCGTAAAGCCAAGCCAGCGAAACAGGTTCTTGTAAAAGGCCGGCACTGTTCAGTCCCCAGGCAAGCAGCCCGCCGTAGAGCAAGGCACAAATAATGCGTAGCGCTGCTGTAAACCAGAAGCTGGCTCCGGCCCGACGCACAATGGCTTGCTCCAAGGGCATATTGTGCGCAAACAGCATCATGGTGCCCAATACGCTGATCTGGGCAGCATTAATGCTCAGGCTGTCGCCCAAGGATGCGATTGAGCCTATGCCGGCATAAATACCAGCCAGGGCGGTGGTTGCCCAGACAATGCCAGCTTCGGCAGGTAGCCCGACCACGGCCATGATAGGACCGATCCATTTTCCAGCCTGCTCAATCAAACCTAGCTGCGCAGCAATACGCACCACAATCATGATCGGGATCATGATGCGCGCAACGGTATAGAACATGCGCAGGCT